>ERZ777306.52-NODE-52-length-208240-cov-34.968610_pt1 | contig 208240 bp, 154 predicted proteins | sample MGYA00374966_ERZ777306 | MGnify/ENA primary metagenome ERZ777306 (study PRJEB29329, sample SAMN06343882) | mouse gut metagenome | isolation source: Mouse cecum | place: Austria: Vienna | collected 2014-11-15 ... | reverse complement strand
ACTCCTTGTCATTGAATAACTAATATACAGGAGGGGATCGCGGAGACGCTTACTTGTGCTGCTGCCCGGATCGTTTTAATATGGTTAGATGCCTCTCCGGTTCTATTTTTATCTGAAAATAGCGATTGCTTTTTCTTATTATATAGATGAACTTTCTCATTTATAGAGGGAAACTCTCTTATAGGCTATCTCTTACTTATCGGCTCACGGTTGTGAGCCTAATGAATCACACTTGTGAGCCGTACGAATCACACTTGTGAGCTGTACGGCTCACATCCGTGAGCCGATTAGGTTGTGCCGCTTTTTGCCTTAGTTCTTAGGGAAGAGGGGAAGAATGTATTAGAGACTATGATTTTTTTTCTTGCCGGGTTGGTAATCTCTTTTTTATTTTTATTCTGGGATTTAAGTTTTGGAGAGTTGGCTAAGATCGTTCGGATTGTTTTTAGGGTTCACTGTAATGTTTTGATAGGTAGTTGTCTATGAGGTTTGTGAAGGGTGAATGCACTTCGTAAAAGTTTATGTATAAGAGGATTATGCGTGTCTTGGAGTTGTGGTTTTAACCATAGTCTTAGCAGAACTCGGTAAATTTGTAATTTCAAATTTGCCATCCATGTCCGTAACTGTTCCCATAGATGTACCTTCTACTAATATAGTAGCACCAATAATAGGCTCACCATCATCTGCAGACTTTACAATGCCTGTAACACGTGAAATCTGAGCCGTCAAAAGACCTATGCTTACCAGTAAGTAGGTCAACAACAACACTAGCTTCCTTTCCATAAACACTTTTTTATTTAGTTACACATTCAAAACAGGCGCAATTTAAACAAAAATATTTTAATTGCAATTTATATTGATGAAAAATATAAGCAGATAAGTAAAAAATATCCGAAATGACTCTTATTGTAAATAATTTTACTCCTATTGAGAAAAAAACATATATGATGCCATATTGAGTGTATAAACGACAAAATACTGAATTGTATGCCGTAAAATCGATAAATATTAAATAACGATCCTTTTGTATAGTGTTTAAAATATTAAATGTGATAGTTAAATATATTAAGTGTTTTGTAAACATAAAATCAATATAATACTGTAAAAATATAACTTAGTTCTGCTAAGACTCTGTTAATTTCGTTCGTCGGAATGGTGAGCCAGCAAGTGAAAATACAAGCCGGGCAAATGACAATAACATTAACGGGTGATAATAGGATATTGGATGAGGTGGTTGTAGTTGGTTATGGAACAACCCGGCGGGAAGCAAAAACTGGTTCTATTACTTCAGTATCGAGTGAGGAGCTTTCCGAATTGACAGCTTCTTCTTTTGATAAGATGTTAGCAGGAAAAATGGCTGGTGTTCAGATAACTTCCAATTCCGGTCAGCCAGGTGCTAATTCTGAAATCCGTATTCGTGGTATCAGTTCTATCAATGCGGGTAATGAACCTTTATATGTTATTGATGGTGTCGCCGTTATGTCAGGTGAACAAGGTACTTTTACAAATACATCAAATGCTTTGGCTATGATCAATCCGAATGATATTGAAAGCATTACTGTCTTGAAAGATGCCGCTGCCGCTTCTGTTTACGGTTCACGTGCGGCAAATGGTGTTATTTTGGTTACAACGAAGTCGGGAAAAGAAGGAAAAAGCCGTTTTACAGCTCGTGCAAAATATGGTGTTTCTTCTTTGGCAAATGATAATGATTATCGTGCGATGAATGGCCAGGAACTTTGGACATTCCGTCGCGATGCGCTTATCAATGCAGGCTATAATCCTGATGATTCGGAAATGGGATCTTATTATTATCCTCAGAGTATGTTACAGCAACCGATGACTGATTGGATAGATCATTTTACTCGTACTGGCCAGATGCAAGAATATGAAATTTCAGCAACGGGAGGAAGTAATAAAACATCTTACTTTAGTTCTGCTTCCTATCACAAAAATGAAGGTGTATTTTATGGTATTAAATTTGAGAGGATTCAAGCACGTGTAAATGTAGATCATGAATTGAATAAATATTTGAAAACCGGTGTCCGTGTGAATGTCGGTTATTCGAATAGTGAAGATGTCGCTATGCAAAGTTTGTATTATTCCAATCCTATTTTTGCGGGAATGACTATTCAGCCTTGGACAAAGCCTTATAATGAAGATGGTAGCCATACTTTGAATATTCCGGAGAATAGTAATACGAACCCAAGGGCGACAGCCGAGTATGACAAACAATATGCAAAGAAGTATAGTTTTAACGGAAACATGTATTTGCAGTGGACTCCGATAAAAGGTTTGGTTGTTAAAACGACTAACTCTGCTGAAATGAGTTTTGTACAAGGTATGCGTTATTGGAGCCCTGAAACAAATTATGGTGCGGCTACGACTCAGACTGATAATAATCAATACCGACTGTTGACGACGTCAAATACGGCTACTTATGAAAATACATTTTTGGGAAATCATAGTTATCGCGTCTTGGTCGGTCAGGAAGCATTACACCGGAGCTGGTATCAGGATTACATATATGCAGCGAACGTAGATGGCGGTATTCCTCATCCACAAACGTCGGCATCTCCAAAGGCAGAACATTGGGAAGAGGCGAGTACTATGATGTCTTTCTTCGGTATTTTAGATTACAATTATGCGAGTCGTTATTATTTGCAGGCTTCTGTTCGTTGGGATGGTAGTTCCCGCTTTGGAAAAGAAAATATTTGGGGAACTTTTTATTCGGTCGGTGCTTCCTGGAATATACATAATGAGCACTTTATGGAAGATGTAGACTATATCGATTTATTAAAACTTCGTGCCAGCTATGGTGTGAACGGTAATAATAATATTGACAATTATCAGCAATATGCAAAATATACTACAGCCCTTTATAATGGTGTGGCCGGATATTTATTAAATTCTCCGAATAATGATTATTTGTCATGGGAAAAGAATAAATCCTGGAATATTGGTATTGATTACAATTTCCTGAAACATTTTTCCGGTAGTATTGATTTTTACTCCCGTAAGACAACGGATATGTTACTTGACCGTCCATTGTCAAGAACTTCCGGTTTTACATCTCAAATGCAGAATGTGGGTTCATTACGGAATACAGGGGTTGAATTCCAGTTTGATGCTAATATAATTGAAACAAAGGATATACAATGGAATGCTGGTATTAATATCTCACATAATAAGAGTAAAATTTTGGATCTGGCAGGTGATGAAATGATTAGTGATGCTGATTATGGAGCATTGAAGTATATTAAAGGAGAAAAGTTGTTTACATTCTATTTGCGTGATTATCAAGGTGTAGACCCGGAGACTGGAAATGCTCTGTGGATGGATAAAAATGGAGAAGTGACAACTCGTATCAGTCAGGCTCGTTATATTAATGCTGGTAGTCCGGAGCCGACAGTAACAGGAGGATTCCATACGGATGTGACTTGGAAAGGGATTACATTGAATATACAGTTGGAAGGGAAATTTGGAAATAAGGTGTTAATAGCAGAAAATAGTTATTTACATTCGGATGGTCAGCAGATGTCCATGAACCAGGCTGCAAGTGCTATGAACTATTGGAAACAGCCGGGTGATACGAATTGTAATCCCAAACCGGTTGCTTGGAACTCAACAAGTTCGAATTCAAGTGCATCAACACGTTTCTTGGAAAATGGCAGCTATGTGAGAATAAAGGATGTTACATTGGCTTATACTTTACCGAAACAATGGTTATCAACGATCGGTGTTAATAATTTAAAGGTCTATGCAAGTGGAATGAACGTTTATACGTTTCATGATGTAGATTATTTTGATCCTGAACGTGGTGTGAAAGGTATGGGATATGGCATTTATCCAATGACTAAGTCATTTGTGTTTGGGTTGGATGTTACATTTTAATAATTAAAAAGGAAATGAATATGAAAAAGATAATGATATATGGGCTGTCGCTCTTGACATTGGGATTTTCTTCATGCAATGGATTCTTAACGGAAGAACCTGTTACGGAACTTGATACGGAAACAGTTTTGTCAACTTACGAATCATTAAACAAAGCGACACTTGGTGCGTATAGTGCCTTAAATGACGGGACTTGGTATGGGGCTGGTTTTGTGTTGAGCTGTGAATTGCGTTCCGGTAATGCAAAAAACCCGACTAATACGGATTTTACATCCGGAAGATATATAAATGAGTATAGTTGGGTTTATCTGGATTCTAATACATCGGGCTTATGGAACTATGCTTATTTCCTGATTGCCCAGGCTAATAATATTATAAACAATGTAGATGGCAAAGAAACGACGGATGTGACAACTCAGGATTTGAATAATATAAAGGCGGAAGCGATGTTCCTGCGTGCGTTATCTTATTTTGATCTGTTACGCACGTATGCACAACCTTATACCTATGCACCACAAAGTCTGGGGGTTCCGCTTACATTGGTTGTAGATAAAGATGCACGTCCAGCTCGTAATACTGTTGCAGAAGTTTTCGACCAGGTTGTAAAAGATTTATTAGAGGCCGAAAGTCTGATGGATGATGAATATACCCGTGATGATGCGGCCGATCCCTATTCTGTAGTCAGCAAACCTGCTATTTGGGGGTTGCTTTCGAGAGTGTATTTGTATATGGGGGAATGGCAAAAATGTGCAGATTATGCTACAAAGGTTATAGATAGCGGTTTGTTTAATATCTTTACGGAAAGTCAATTGCCAAATGTCTGGGGAAAAGATGCTTCGGATGGTGGAGAAGTTATTTATGAGATATATGGCAGTGATAAAAATTACTATAACGAGTATTGGGAAGATATTTCCTGGATGACGAATCCGGATGGATATGCTGACGTGGCATCTACTGCGGATTTACGTGATTTGTATGAAGCGAGTGATGTTCGCTCTAAATTATTTAAATCTCACAAAGAGGCTCCTGATCATTTCTGGACAACAAAATATGCCGCAAAGGATGCTTCATCAAGACCGTCATATGCGAATATTGTAGTACTTCGTCTTTCGGAAATGTATTTGAATCGTGCAGAAGCATTGGCTCATGGCGCGACTGTTGCGGGTGCAACTGCCGACAGCGATTTGTTGGCAATCACTTCGAATCGTGGCGCTTCTCCCGTTACGGCTACATTGGAAAATATCTTGTTAGAACGTCGTAAAGAACTTGCTTTTGAAGGGCATTTGGTTTATGATATGGCTCGTACCGGAACATCCTTGCATCGTGTCGATTACCAGGGAGCTGCAGATGCTAAAGATATTGAGTTTCCGAGTTATCGTTGGGCATTACCGATTCCAAAGAGTGAAATGGATGCTAATCCCAACATGGTTCAGAATGATGGTTATTAAGTAATGGATGTGTACCTGCCCTTTTTCGAAAGGGCAGGTATTTCCTATCCGATAATGTTTAATGAGCATGAATTGGTTTATCAGAATAATTGTATTGATTTGTTCCATGTCGTGGGGGATGAGTTCGTTTAATGCTGTTTCGGCATCTGACTATGTTCCTACGACAAAATGGCCGTATCTATATGAAGACTTTGTGGATGGAACCGTTTATTTTTCCAAAGAGCAAAAGACAAAGCAAATGAAGTTGAATGTGCATCTTCAAAATTGTACATTACATTATCTGGAGGGAGATAAAGTTATGCAAGCTGATCCACGCAATGTGGAAATGATTCAATTGGGGGATGTTTCTTTTATCTATATGAATGGAGAACTGGTCCGTTTGGTGAAAACAGAAAATGGCGTTGGTTTGGTTGAATTGGTAAAGGCGGATTTGGATGAATTGAATAAGAATACATCTGGTGCCTATGGCATGAGTACGACGTCTTCTTCTGTGAATCAAATAGTATCTATAGGTGCAATAGGTGTTTCTAATTTGATTTATACCCGGATGAGACTTGAAAGAAATGAGGGGAAAGAGCTTCCTTTGATCAAAAAGTTTTATTTTATCTTTGGCGATAAGATTGTTGAGGCTACCCGGAAAGAAGTCGGAAAATCCCTTGGCGAGAGCGGTAAAACGAAGTTGAAAGCATTTGTGAAACAAAATAAAATCAAATGGAAAGAAGAAGCCAGCTTGGTGAAGCTATTGGCCTTTTTCCAACAGTAAGATATATCCTGACGTATATACACATTTATCAAGTATTAGACACACATTGATAAAGACCAGGGTTTGTAGTGATACAAGCCCTGGTTAGTTTTCAATTAAAAGCCATCAGCTTTCTTTCTCATTTAGCCTCTTCGCAACTTGCCCGTAAATAATCAGGGCGAGAGCCGAAACCAAGGCGATTGCACCGAAATAATGCCAGATGTAATGAGCATGGGCGCTTGCGGCCACTTATAAGGCGTCCGTTGCAGCATACTTTTATTAATGCCTGCCAGATTTGGCTGAATGTTTTCCCTTCCCCGCTGTGCTGGCTGCTCTTGTAGAAAAAACAGATCGCAAGTAAAGCCAGAAATGTCATCGAAGCAGAAAAGTAGTTCAGCGTGATAAGCCCTTCGTTTCCGAGAGCTTCGCGGAGCGGTTTGACAATTGTCTTACCGGAGAAAGCACCGATGTTGACCATTGCGTAAAAGATAGAGAACCCTTTGGCCCGGGTTTCGGGAGTCGTCTCTTTGGCTACTGTTCCGGAAATCACACTCTTGATGAAAGCGCTGCCGCATACGATCAGGATCATGATCGGGATGATCCCGTATTGCAGGTCGCTTTCCAACAGTCCGGTAAACGTGGTGGTCGTCCCGTATTGTACCAATCCGGCAGCCTAAATGTCATTAAATCCGAGAATCCGGCTAAGATAAAGGGTGATTATGATGAAAACGCCGTAGTATGCGGCACGTTCGAAGAGTTCAACGGTATTTGCTACCCAAAATGCTTTACTGAATTTGATTTTCTCTTTGGTTGTCGTGTTCATTGAATTTGTTGTTTGTTATTGAAAAAATAACGCAAACGGCGGGGAAAGCAGGTGAGAAAATAAGAGCTGCGTTTTCGTGCCGTTTGCGTTATATCGGTTTATATTAAATTTCGCATGCGCAAAGCGTCGGGATCAGGTTGCGGTCGCCATACGCATTATCTACGCGGGCTACGTTGATCCAGAATTTGCTGTCGTGCAACCATTCCAGCGGGAAGGCGGCCTTGCTGCGGGGATACTCGTGTTTCCATTCGTCGGCCGCTACTTCGTATTCGGGATGGGGAGCGTTCTTCAGAACGTTGTCTTCCTTCGAAGCCTTGCCTTCTTCCACTTCCTTGATTTCGTTCCAGATACATTCCAGCACTTCTACGAAACGATCCAGTTCGGCTTTGCTTTCGCTTTCGGTCGGTTCGACCATCAGAGTGCCGTGAACCGGGAAGGAAAGCGTAGGAGCGTGGTAGCCGAAGTCCATCAGGCGTTTGGCGATATCGCCTTCGTCGATGCCAGAACGTTCTTTTACCGTGCGGCATTCCAGGATCAGTTCATGACCGACGCGGCCTGTTGCGCCTGTGTAAACAATTCCGTAAGTGTCTTTCAACTTGGCAGCCAGATAGTTTGCATTCAGAATGGCAGTCTTGGTGACCGTTTCCAATCCTTCTGTTCCTAACATACGGATATAAGCGTATGTAATCGGCAGAATACCGGCGCTACCGTAAGGAGCTGCGGATACCGTATTCAGATCGCTACCCCACAGCACCGGATGCTGCGGCAGGAACGGAACGAGATGTTCGGCAACGCAGATCGGACCGACGCCGGGACCACCGCCACCGTGAGGAGATGAGAAGGTCTTATGCAGGTTCAGGTGGCAAACGTCTGCACCGATAGTACCCGGATTTGTCAAACCGACCTGTGCATTCATATTGGCGCCGTCCATATACAACTGGCCGCCGCAAGCATGAACAATGTCGCACATTTCCTTGATATCTACTTCAAAGATACCATGAGTAGACGGATAAGTGATCATGCTGGCCGCCAAATTGTCCTTGTTGGCTTCGGCCTTCGCGCGGAAATCTTCCAGGTCGATATTGCCCTTGTCGTCGCATTTTACCGTAACAGTCGTGAAACCGCACTGGATTGCACTTGCCGGGTTTGTACCGTGGGCGGATGCGGGCAGGAGGACAATATTACGGTGTCCCTGTCCGATGCTTTCCAGATAAGCCCGGATCACACGCAGACCCGTATATTCGCCGGCGGCTCCGGAATTCGGTTGCAGCGTACAACCTTTGAACCCGGTGATCTCGCACAGGTAAGCCGATAAGTTTTCAATCAGTTCCGTGTAACCTTCAACCTGTTCTTCAGGCGCATACGGATGGATATTCATAAATTCCGGACGGCTAAGCGGAAGCATGGTCGATGCAGGATTCAGTTTCATCGTACAAGAACCTAAGGAGATCATGGACTGTGCCAATGAAACGTCCTTGCGTCCCAGACGGGTGATGTAGCGCATCAGTTCCGTTTCGGTATGATATTTCTTGAATACGTCTTCCTGCAGGAATTCGGAAGTACGGGCGAACTTCGGATCGAAGTAAGTCTTTTCGGGAACCGCTTCTTTCAGCATATAATCCTTTCCGGCTGCTCCGGCGAAGATATACAGCAATACGCCGATATCGGTCGGCTGTGTCGTTTCGTCTAAACTGATACCGACCTGTCCGGCTTCGAAGTAACGCAAGTTCACCTTGCATTCCAATGCGATCTCGCGGAGTGCGTTGATGGATACATGTTCCGGCAACTGGATTTTCAGCGTGTCGAAATAGTCTTTGTTCAGCTGCTTGTAGCCCAGCTTCTCCAATTCACCTGCCAGGAAACCGGCAGAAGCATGGATGCGGCCGGCGATATTTTTCAAACCTTCGGCACCGTGGTAAACGGCATAGAAACCAGCCATCGTGGCCAGTAAAGCCTGGGCGGTGCAGATATTGGAAGTTGCCTTTTCACGTTTGATGTGCTGTTCGCGTGTCTGCAAAGCCAAGCGGTAAGCCGCATGTCCGTAAGCATCTTTGGAAATACCGATGATACGTCCGGGGATGGAACGTTTGTATTCGTCTTTCGTTGCAAAGAATGCAGCGGACGGACCGCCGTAGAACATCGGAATACCGAAACGCTGGCTGCTTCCGAATACGACGTCTGCACCCCATTCTCCCGGAGGAGTCAGCAAGACAAGACTCATCAGGTCGGCTGCAACGGCGACACGTGCTCCGCCTGCGTTGGCACGTGCGATAAATTCCTTATAATCTTCAATCGAACCGTCGGCATTCGGATACTGGACAATCGCCCCGAATACATCCGGAGTGAATTCGAATGTTTTGTAATCGCCCACAATCACCTTGATGCCTTGCGGGATCATGCGGGTGTTGATAACGGCCAGTGTAGAGGCAAATACGTTTTCGTCGACAAACAACGTATTGGCTTCCGCTTTCACTTGCGCGCGGCTACGGCTTCCGTGGAACATGGTTGCCGCTTCGGCAGCCGCTGTCGCTTCGTCCAGCAGGGAGCAGTTTGTAAGAGGCAGACCGGTCAGTTCCGCGATAACAGTCTGGAAATTCAGCAAGGCTTCCAGACGTCCTTGTGAAACTTCTGCCTGGTACGGAGTGTAGGAAGTGTACCAAACCGGATTTTCAAATACGTTACGCTGGATAGGAGCCGGGCAAACCGTGTCGTACCAGCCCATTCCGATATAAGAAGTGAAGACTTCGTTCTTGGATGCCAGCTCCGAGATGTGTTCTGCGAACTCACGTTCCGTCATGGGTTCGGGAAGGTTAAGCGGCTCTTTCAAACGGATGTCGGACGGGATGGTCTGATCGATCAGTTCATCAACCGACTTGACGCCGATGGCTTGCAGCATGGAAGGAATATCTTCTGCCGAAATACCAACGTGGCGGTTTACAAATTTATTTGTGTCCATAATATTATGTAGTTTATAAATAGGGATTATTAAACTTTTCATCTATGACCCTTGTCTCCGGTCCGTGCCCCGGATAAATGACTGTCTCGTCGGGAAGCGAAAGCAGCTTGTCGCGGATGGCGGCAACCAATACCTCTTGGTTTCCGCCCCAAAGGTCGGTGCGGCCGATACTTCCGGCAAACAGCGCATCGCCGACGATTGCGAAACCGTTCTTCTTATTATAGAAAGCGACGCTGCCGGGCGAATGTCCGGGAACTGTCAGTACTTGAAGTTCGGATGTGCCGAACTTGATGGTTTCGCCTCCTACGATATATTTTTCAACCGGGACATTCTCGACGTGCTGACGGAGTCCGAACAATTTGGCCTGTTCGTCCGGAGAGGGCAGTTTCTCGACATCCTGCTTGTTCGCTTCGGGTTTCAAACCGTATGTCTTATATATAAAACCGTTTCCGAATACGTGATCCACGTGTAGATGAGTGCAGAGCAAATGTTTTAATGTCAACTTGTTTTCGAGAATGAAGTCGGTTAGCTCCTTTTCCTCTTCCTTACGGCAGCAACCCGGGTCGATCAGCACGGCTTCGCGTGTATCATCATACAGCAGGAACGTGTTTTCCTGGAAATAATTGAACTCGAACGATTTTATTGTAATCATAACGGTACGTAAACAACTTTTTTAGTTTGGAAAAATTCTTCTTTAAAATGGTCACTCAGGCTGAGACTGACAGCTTGTTTGCGGAATGGCAATATTTCATGCTGCAACTCTCCTCCCTTCAAACAAACCAAACCATTGGGAAGGGCATTTTGTTGTTCCTTTTTTATATTCTTACGAGCGATTTTTACCAGATCGGCCAGCGGCATGACGGCACGGCTCACGACAAAGTCGAATAATTGCTTTTCCTCTTCGGCGCGGCAATGGCGGAAAGTGACGTTTTTCAGACCGATCGCTTCGGCTACGGCTTGCCCGACTTTGATCTTTTTCCCGATGCTGTCTACCAAATGGAACTGAACTTCCGGAAGCAGGATTGCAAGTGGTATACCGGGAAAACCTCCTCCCGTACCGATATCCATAACTGCCGATCCGTCTTTGAATTTCAGCATTTTCAGAATGCCCAGCGAATGAAGCACGTGGTGCAGGTACAGATTCTCTATATCTTTGCGTGAAATTACATTGATTTTGGAATTCCAGTCTGAGTATAAGTCAAACAGGGCATCTATCTGTATCTTCTGCGCATCGGTCAGTTCCGGAAAATAACTCTTTAAAGTTGACAATTGACCGTTGACAATTGACAATGTTTCGTTTGTATGGGTTGGCTCCATTAATCTCGATATATGAAGTATTATATTTTTATTCTCAATTTTGAATTAGCTTGGAGATCGGACTGTCTTTCTTTAATAGATATTGGATTTCCGTGTAAGGTAAGAACACATTTGTTTCTCTCACCACGTAAGCGGCGATCTCATATTCATTAAAGGTATAGGTGATACCGTCACCGTCAATCAGGAAATTGCCGTTCGGAAAGATCTCTTCAACGCTGAAGAAACCTATGTTTTCCAGGTCTTTCGGATTCTCTACCTTGTTTTGTTTGGCAATATGATCGATTAATATCTGCGCGAGGCTATCCTGGAAATTCTCGATGAAGATATCTTCTTCCGTGATTGCATTGCCTGTTTTCAGGTTGATCACATGGTTGTTATAGGCATGCGAACCGTGTGCGCCGCCTGTATAGTTCTCAAAACTTACGGTATAGCTCAGGATGTCATTCTGGTTGTAGACGATTTCATCCGACGACATTTCGAAATAAGAGAACCAGGCTCCGACCGGCAAATCGTCTTTCTTTTCCAACTCAGCCTTGAAATCGGCTTCCAGCTCTTTATAGTTGTTTAGATAATCTTCCGTGTACTTGGCGACCGCTTCTTCCGGAGACAGGTTCTCGTAATTCTCACCGAAATAGGAGAGGACGAAGTCATTCTGTATCTTTTTCAAAATCTCCTTATCGGAAAATTGGGCGGGATAGGTGAAGCTCAATTGCAGGTTACAATTGGGGTTATCAGGATTATCCAACAGATGGTAGGTCTTATCCACCCGGATAGAATCGAATTTGATATCATTATCGGCCGTTTGCTTTGTATTGGTATTGCAACCGGTTACGAACATCCCTAAAAAGAAAAGCGCTATCAGGCTTTTACCAATTTGTGTACTCATCGGAACCATAGATTTTAGATAATACTTTTAGATGCAAATGTAAGCTATTATCTTGTAATAAACGAATGGCAGGTTTCTTTTTTCAGCGTTGACCTCATCAAAATGATGTCGGCAGTCAACTTTTTTGATACATGATAAAGCCTGTTTTTCAAGTAAAAAAATACAATATTCCCTTTTAAAAATCGATATGTGATTATATCGCTGATATTTAGGTGATTGCTGGATTATGTGTTTATTAAAAAATATTACCCGCAAGGGTAATTTAAAATAAACGGGGTAGAAAAGCAAAATATATGCTGTGCTGTTTCGATCTGGACCAATAGGTATTCATACGTTTATTACAATAAGGTCTAAAAAGACAATAAGCTCATACATGACCGTTTTGTTTGTCTCTTGTTCTCGGTCGGCGCATCGCCGGGTGGAAACGACGTTTATGTTATCGTCGTGGATCCGGAATTCTGCTTGGTGAAGGTTGAGTTGTAAATGTTTTAAACGAAAATAAACGCTAATTAGGCAACCTTTTGAGAAAAAGGTTGCCTAATTCTATTTGTAGAACGAACAAATCCTCTATATTTGCAAAGTGTGTACGCACACCTCTTTGAACCATGTAAAAAATAACAAATGGCTTATGTCTTATTCTAACTATTATGCGGCTTCCGGGCTTTTCCATGGATCTATGTCGTCGGTAATGGGAACGCAGCTCGACATTTTGATGGTCGGCAGTGATCCCCGTCTTCTTGGTACGGTCTGGGAAAAGGCCGAATCGGAAGTGAGGCGGTTGGATAAGATGCTGAACCGGTTCGATCCGGAGAGCGAGGTTTCGTTTGTCAACCGGGAAGCCGGGCATTATCCGGTGACGGTGGGGGAAGAGCTTTGGAATATATTGCAGAACTGCAAGCGGTATAATGAGTTGACGGAAGGATATTTTGATATTACTTTGCAAGGATTCGACCAAGTGTTGTTGACGGAGGAAGATAAAAGCATTTTTTTCTTTTCCGAATCTTTACGTATCGATCTGGGCGGGTATGGGAAAGGATATGCGCTTGCAAAAATACGGGAGCTGCTGGAAGAAAACGGAGTTGGGAAGGCGCTTGTCAATTTCGGGAACAGTTCGGTTCTGGCGGTCGGTACGCACCCGTGCGGCGAATATTGGCCGGTTGGCCTTGATAATCCGTTTACGAAGGAGAGGGTTGCCGATTTGAAGTTGTGTGACAGTTCGCTTTCGACATCGGGAAATATGCCATCCCATCCGCGCCATATTGTGAACCCGCATACGGGAACATTTGTGGAAGATAAAAAGATGGTGTCGGTGGTGGCGAAAGATCCGGTGGTGGCGGAGATTCTGACAACCGCCTTCATGATTGCCGACGATGAACGTATTCCGGTAATCGCATCTCAATTTGATATTTATGAAAAACATGTATATAAGTTATGAAAAATGATGAGAATTCAGTCAATTTAAGCCGGCGGGACTTCTTCAAGGAGCTGGGAATGATTGGTGGAGGCGGTGCGCTTCTTTCTGCATTTCCCTGGTTGCAGTCCTGCAGTGCTGACGATAAGGTACAGATCGCAAAGGAGAAAGTGCGGATCGGATTTATCGGTACAGGTTCACGCGGACAGTACCACCTGAATAACCTGAAGACAATTCCGTATGCCGATGTGGTTGCCTTGTGTGATAATTATCCTCCCCATCTGAAAGAGGCTTCGGCTCTCTACCCGAAAGCAAAGACGTATGAAGACTACCGGAAGCTTTTGGAAGATAAAGATATACAGGCAGTCATGATCGCTACTCCGCTGTACGAACATGCACATATCACGATCGATGCGTTGCATGCCGGAAAGCATGTGTTCTGTGAGAAATCGATGGCGATGACGTGTTCGGACTGCTTGGATATGTACAATGTATTTAAAGAATCCGGCAAGGTGATGTTTATCGGTCAGCAGCGCTTATATGATCCTAAATATATAAAGGCGATGGAAATGGTCCATGCCGGTTTGTTGGGAGAAATAAACTCGATACGGGCGTATTGGTTCCGTAATAACGACTGGCGTCGTCCCGTTCCTTCTCCCGATTTGGAACGTAAGATCAACTGGCGTTTATATAAGGAATATTCATGTGGCCTGGTAACGGAGTTGGCAACCCATCAGTTGCAGGTCGGAAACTGGGCGCTCCGGATGCTTCCTGAAAAGGTGGCCGGCATGGGGGATATCGTCTATTGGAAGGATGGGCGCGAGGTGTATGACAGCATCAATTTGATTTACCATTATCCCAATGGTGTGAAGATGACATACGAGTCCATGATCGGCAACAAGTTCTATGGCCTTGAAGAGGAAATCATGGGCAGCAAGGGCACGATGGAACCGGAGAAGGGTAAATACTACTTCGAAGAGGTGGAACCGGCTCCCGGCATCATGCAGCTGATCAACCAGATCGAACATAAGATCTTCGACAATGTTTCATTTGCCGGCCCGAGCTGGGTGCCTGAAACGGCATCGGTAAACAAGGGGCATCTGATCATGGACAATGTCACGACGATCAGCGGACAGTCATCGGTAGGTGCTGCCGGCGACGGCTCTATCGAGTTGGTTACCGCTTTCTGTGAAGCGGCCATTACAGGAAAACCGGCTCCTAATCTGGTGGAAGAGGCTTACTATTCTTCTGTTTTGGGGTTGTTGGGCTTGCAGGCGATTGATGAAGGACGGGTGATTACTTTCCCGGATGAATATAAAATACCGTATCTAAATTTTGCATGATTATGAAAGAAATCGTATTATCTGTAAAGAGACAAAAAACGGAAATCAAAATATTCTGTGTCTGTATCGCGCTCGCCTATCTGATGAACATTATCTCTATCATCGCATACGGTACGAGTTGGTCCGAGCTTTGGACACAATCGTTGTGGATGCTGCTTATCACGTGTGGCTTTTACGGGTTGTCGGTGGTACTCCGTCTGTTGTATTACGGAGTGTGTCAGTTAAGAAAGTGATTGTTGCTTTTCTCTTGAAAGAGAAGTAACCAAAGGATTTTATATCGTTCTATTGCTTTTTCATCAGGAGGAAGTGATAGAACGATTTTTATATGTTTTTGATTGATTTCTTATCATGTTTATCTGCCGGATTCCTTTCCTTTGCTGAATAAATCTGATGAACATGAAAAAGACGATTTTACTTTTCTCAATTCTTTTGGCGTCGTGCGCAGGTAAGCAGACGCAAGAGATCCGGACGATGGAACGTTTGTCCACCGAATCTCGTAATGATTACTATGTAAGTAACCGTGCCCCGTTGCAATCCCAACAATTTATCAAACTACCAGCCGGAAGCATAGAGCCCGAAGGTTGGATCAGGAAGCAGATCGAATTACAGAAAGACGGTCTTTGCGGTCATCTTGGGGAGATCAGCGCCTGGCTGCAAAAAGGAAACAACGCCTGGTTGAAGAACGGAGGCGAATGGGGCTGGGAAGAAGTACCCTACTGGCTGCGCGGGTATGGCAATATGGCCTATGCCTTGAAGGACGAGGCTTTGTTAAAGGAAACGAAGTTCTGGATAGATGCTATTCTGGCGAGCCAGCGGACAGATGGTAATTTCGGGCCGGTGCATCTGAACAACGGCAAACAGGATTTCTGGCCGAATATGATCGTCCTTTGGATCATGCAATCCTATTATGAATATACGAACGATAAACAGGTGATCGATTTCATGACCAAGTATTGCCATTATCTGCAAACAGTTCCCGACGATGCTTTCCTGTCCAGTTACTGGGAGAATAGCCGCGGAGGAGATAATCTTTGGAGCGTAGTTTGGTTGTATAATCGCACGGGGGACGAGTCTCTTCTTCCGCTGGCCGAAAAGATTCACCGCAATACGGCAGACTGGACGAAGCCGACCCAACTCCCGAACTGGCACAATGTGAATGTTGCCCAGTGTTTTCGCGAGCCAGCCACCTGGTATCTGTTTACAAAAGACTCGGCGATGTTGGCTGCCAGCTACAATGCGCAAAGCCTGGTACGCCGCGCTTTCGGCCAGGTCCCCGGCGGTATGTTCGGGGCGGACGAGAATGCCCGTATCGGTTTCTTCGATCCCCGTCAGGGAACAGAGACCTGTGGTTTTGTCGAGCAGATGGCGTCCGACGAGATCATGCTTCTGATCAGTGGCGATCCTTATTGGGCCGACCACCTCGAAGATGTTGCGTTCAACAGTTACCCGGCTTCTTTGATGCCGGATTATCGGGCGCTTCGTTATCTGACTTGTCCGAATATGGCGATCAGCGATTCACGCAATCACCATCCGGGGCTGGACAATTCCGGTCCGTTCTTAGCCATGAATCCGTTCAGCAGCCGTTGCTGCCAGCATAATCATGGTTTCGGCTGGCCCTATTATGTCGAACATTTGGTATTGGCAACGCCGGACAACGGGGTAGCCGCCGTTTTATACAATTCTTGTAAGGCAAATGTAAAGGTGGGCGACGGGACGGAAATCACCCTGCATGAACAGACGAATTATCCATTTGAGGAAATGACACGATTTACGGTCGGAACATCCAAAGCCGTATCTTTCCCCTTCTATCTTCGCATCCCGTCCTGGTGCAAGAACGCTTCCGTCCTGATTAACGGGAAACCGCAACAGGCGACACTCGCCCCCGGAACCTATGCTTGTATCGAACGGGAATGGCAAGACGGCGACGAGGTTGTGCTGAACCTTCCGATGGAATATGCTGTCCGTCAGTGGCAGGTAAATAAGAACAGTGTCAGTGTCGATTACGGTCCGCTTACCCTTTCCCTCAAAGTGGAAGAAGAATACAAGCAAATGCCCAGTACCGAGACCGCCGTCTGGGATTCCAAATGGCAGGAAGGAGCCGACGCCTCCGCCTGGCCGACATTCGAGATCCTGCCCGCAAGCCCCTGGAACTATGCCTTGAAAGTCCAGTCGCCCATCACGTTGCAACGCAAAGACTGGCCGTCCGACAACAATCCTTTCACCCTCTCTTCCGTCCCGATGGAATTTAAGGCGCAGGGGCGTTTGGTGCCGGAATGGAAAATCGACGAATACGGCTTATGCGGTGTCCTGCCATACGAAAACGCCCGCAAGTCCGACCGTTTAGACGAGATCACCCTGGTCCCGATGGGGGCGGCGCGGTTGAGGATTTCCGCTTTCTCGGTGGCTGAATGATGTTTGAAGGAATGATTTTGGACAAAGGAATAAAAAATGTATCTTTGTCCAAAATCATAAATTACTCGATATGGCAACATTAGATGTAGATTCCTTGCGTATAGAACTTATGCGTGATATATTGGATACAGACAATATCGATGTGCTGAAAACTGTTAAACGCTCCTTGAAGCATGCTCTTGCCAAAGTAAAAGAACAGCAGGTTGTCAGGGAAGAAGAGGTTGAGTATATCAGCAAGCAGGAAATATTGGACGGTATCCGTGAAGGGATGACCGAGTTCTATCAGGCTAAGAAAGCCGGTAAGGAACAGAACACTTTAGAAGAAATTCTCCATGGATTATAAGATAATTCCGGAGAAGGCTTTTCTTCGTGAAATGAAACGGCTTTTGAAGAAGTATAGATCTTTGAAGCAGGATCTGGAGAAATTGGGTGAAGAACTCCACGCCAACCCCGAAGCCGGTGTCAGTCTGGGCGGTGGTGTCCGTAAAATTCGTATGGCGATTGCCAGCAAAAATAAAGGCAAAAGTCATGGCGCACGTGTAATTACATTTACTTACTCTGTCGATGAAGAAACCGGAACTATCGTCCTCTTGTATATATATGATAAAGAAGAGCGTGAAACGATTTCGTCAGATGAAATCACGGAACTTCTTGCTCAGGTAAAGAAAGATAATGGCTTATAATTCTATGTCTTTCAATTTTTCGTCCCCGCTTGCCTCAGATACTCCGATGGCGTCTTCCCGTATTGCTTCTGGAAGCAAGTGGAGAAATAGGCCGGGGAGGAGAAGCCTACTTGGAAAGCGATCTCGTTGATGCGGTTCTCTCCGTTCTGCATCAGCAGGATCGCTTTTTTTAAGCGGGCGATACGGATGAAATCGTTAGGGGAAAGACCGGACAGGCCCTTGACCTTGCGGTAGAGGCTGGAAGTGCTCATTCCCATCGTATCGGCAAGCATTTCGACGGAAAGGGCTTCGTTGCTGAGATTCTCTTCCAGGTAATCGTTCAGCTTGCGAAGGAAAATATCATCAACCGGTGAAATAGCGAGGGAGGCAACCGGGGCGAGCGGTTTCTCTAAATAAGTCTTATTCAGTAACTCCCGGCTTTTCAAAAGATTGCTGACCTGTGCCGTCAGTAATTCGATGGAGAAAGGTTTCTCCATATAAGCATCAGCCCCCGTGTTCAAGCCTTTCAGACGCGATTGCAGGTTATGCTGCGCCGTCAGCAGGATGAACGGGATATGGCTGACGTTGACATCGTTTTTTACTTCGTTGCAAAGCTCGAAACCATCCATAAGGGGCATCATGACATCGCTGATGATCAGGTTGACCGTGTTCTTACGGACCAGGTCGAGAGCGATTTTTCCGTTTTCCGCCTCCAATACCTGATACGTCTCCGCCAATTCACGGGCGATGAAGTGACGCATATCATCCTGGTCTTCGACGATCAGGATCACCGGTTTGCCTGTTTCGGCCAGCGTGACCATTTCCGCTTTCTCTTTCTCGTTTCCGGCTGCAATCCGGTAACTGTCTTCCTGCTGTTCGGGTAGCATCAGGACGAACTGGTTCAAGCCGTCAGGCGTTTGCCGGTAGAAAAGTTTGCCGCGGTGGAACTCTGTCAAAGAATGGGCCAGCGACAAGCCGATGCCGCTTCCCTGTTGGTTTTCCGTCTCCTTAAGCCGGTAGAACGGATTGAATATGTTTTCGGCTTCGCTGTCGGGGACTAAGTGGCCGTCATTGGTGACGAGCAGGGTGAACATCCGCTCTTCGCCCGAAGGGGGAAGCAGTTCGAGCGATATCCGGCTGTCCGAATATTTCAGCGCGTTGCTGACTAAGTTGCTGACGATCTTGGCAAATGCCTCCCGGTCTAAGCAGGCCTCGAAAGGCAGCTCCGGCAACTTGACCGTGAAATCCTTGTCCGCCTGTTCGAAAGCCGGACGGAACGGATGCAGGATCGTTTCCAGCCAGAGGACGACATCGGTCGTGACATAGTTCAGTTTGAACCCGCGGCTCTCCGTCTTGCGGAAGTCCAATAGCTGGTTGCTGAGGTCTAACAGCCGTCCGGTGTTTTTTTCGATGATCCGTAAGTTCTCCTGTGTGGCGGGCGTCCCGTCGCCCGAACGTAGGATCTTTTCCAACGGGGCCTTTATCAGGGTGAGCGGTGTCCGGATCTCATGCGTGATAAAGGTAAAGAACTGTATTTTTGCATTATAAAGCTCTTTCTCCTTTTTACTTTCGAATATCTCGCGGTTGATGCGGTGCTTCTCTTCCAACTTGGCCTTTTTATAGTTATACCAAAGAACGATCAACAGGCACAGGATCAGGAAATAAATGAGCAAAGCCCATCCCGTTGCCCAGAATGGCGGTGTCACTGTGATCCGGAGAGTCGTTTCGTTGTCTTGCCAGATCCCGCTGCTGTTGGTCGATTTTACCCGGAAAACATAGTTGCCGGGTGACAGGTTCGCGAAAGTCACGTCTTTATTCTGTTTCATATAAATCCAGTCCTTGTCACTCCCTTCTAAGCGGTAGGCATACTGGATCGCATCCGGCGAAGTATAGCTCAGCGCGACATACGAAAGGGTAAAGGTGGATCGATTATGCGGGAGCTTTAATTCTCCGCTTTTCATAATCCGGTTGACATTATATTTAGGGGCGCCGATGCGGTCGTCCTGCACATCTATGCGGGTGATGCATACCGACGGTGAATAAACATCTTCTTTAAAATCACGTGGATTGAAAGCGATCATCCCGTTGATCGTCCCCATATACATGGTTCCGTCCTGCATCTTATAGGCGGAACAGTAGTTGAATTGCGCTTCGGGCAGGCCATCCGTGTATGAGTAAGTCTTCATCACGTATGTTTCCGGATTGAAACGAACCAGCCCGTTGGCCGTCGCAATCCAGAATAGATGCTCGTCGTCTTCTAAGATACGGTGTACGATGTTGCTGGGCAGTCCGTTTTCCACCGTGATGCGGTTGAACGAATCGGATATCTCGTTGTAGAGGGAGAAACCATACACGGTAGCCACCCAAATCCGGTTTTTCGAGTCTTCGAATATGGAGGTCACGTTGTTGTCGCCGATGGTCTGCGACCGCTCGCGGTTGGAAGTATAATGTGCGAACTTTTTGTCTTTTTGAGAGTAACGGTAAGCACCGGAGGTAGTCGCAAGCCAGATGTCTCCTTTGCTGTCTTTATAGATTTGACGTACCATCGACTTGATCTCTGTCCCCCAGGGGGTGAAACATTCTTCTTTTTTATTGAAGAGGGCAAGCCCTTCGGAAGTCCCGATCAGGATTTCGTTTTCGGAGAGCTTGCAAAAGCAGAGTATGAAGTCGGCCGGTAGCCGATTCTCGGTATTGGTCCGGGTATACCGCTTGATGATTTTCCCGGAAGGAATGTCCAACAGGTCGATTCCGGTATTGAATGTCCCTACCCACAACCGGTTGCCGTCGGCAAGCAGACCGTGGATATTGGTTGCCGAAAGCGGATGGGCGGGGTTGGTGCGGGAAAAGTTCGTGATCTCGCCGGTTGCCGGGCTATAGCGGTTGATCCCGTTATCTTCCGTTCCGAGCCAGAGGTTGCCGTACTGGTCCGGGCAGATTTCGCGTACGGCATTGCCCGGCATTCCCGGATGTGTTTTCCCTCCGATAAAGTATTTAAACGGGACATATTCTTTGGGAAGATAGTTGATCCCTCCGAAAAAGGTAGTGACCCATATCCCCCCTTCGCGGTCTTTTGTGATCGAATAGACCGCGTTGTCGGAGATGGTATATTCGTTTGTCAGTGATTTTTGCAGATGCGTGACGCTCCGGTCTGTCATATTCAGGATATAGACTCCTGATTCGGATGCGACCCAGTAGGTATTCTCGCTGCACTGCTTGATGTCCCGAACCTGTATGTCCGGGATGATTGTTTCAACTTTCCGGCTGCGTTTGTCGTAAAACTTGAGCCCTGCGCGGTCTGTCCCGGCCAGTATGCCCCAGTCCGGTACGAGACAGAGCTTAGAGAGGCTGATCGGATTTCCTTTTTCCTTTTCGGTCAGGATCGGGATGCGGGTGAACTTGTCTGTTTCCGGTTTGTAGAAAAACAGGTCGGTACGTCCGGCGAGGATCGGATTACCCTCTTCGGTCATCGTGATGTCTATCAGGTTTATCTGTTCTCCTTCGGGATAGAAATGCGGACTGCTTTCACCTGAAAGGGCATAACGGGCAATCCGGTTATAGCTCATCAGCCAAAGATTCCCTTTTTTATCTTCCCTGATTTGCTGAAAATACTCCGGGGTGTTGTTGCTGTCCGAAAAGGTGAGGGAATGAAAAGTTTCTGTTTGATAGTCGTAATAGCAGGTGTGTGAAAAGGTGCAAACCCATAACTTCCCTGTCGAATCTTCGAAAAGGCTGATGATCCTGTCGTTCGGCAGGCTTTCCGGGTCGTACGAGTTATAGCGGTAGATGCGGAACTGGTGCCCGTCGAAACGGTTCAGCCCGTCGTCCGTCCCGAACCACATGAAGCCTTTTTTATCCTGCAGGGCGCAATAGACTGTGTTGTGCGACAATCCCTGTTTATTGGTATAGTGGCGGAAATACAAATCGTGTGCCTTACCGGAACGGGGGAAGAGGAGCGACAGTATGCCCAATAGAATGATAAGGAATGTTCTCATGCCCTGCGAGTGTTTTTTTATCCGGTACAAAAGTAAGGATTTTTAGCAGAACATTCAATATATGCTTCGTCCCGCCCTGTCCCAGTGGACGTGGGGCAGGACGAAAGCCTGTTTATCGGACCGGAAACTCCGTAATTCGGAGGGTGGTGCATCCGTAAGGGATCAACTCGATCGTTTCCTCGTCGCCGAAGTCTTTGCCCTGTTGCGTGTAGTAGGGAACCGGGCCTGCTGAACCTCTGACTTGCGTCCAGCCGTTCAGCCGCATTGCTTTCGTTTTGATGCGTATGGGGGCGTTCTCGACGTTCCACGGATAGGAGCTGGTCCTATCTGATTTTTCAACCGTGAAAGCATCCTTGAGCCGGTCGGGCGAGAAGGAACGGGCCGGCAGGGCGTAGTTCCAGGGACTGTCAGACGTCACCTCGTAATACCATTTGCCGTACACGTCCGATTTATCGCCTTCGAACGTTTTCTTTTTCCATTTCTCATTCATCTTCAGGGCGTAGAGCAGCGGCCCGCGTTCGACGACGGCACTGTTTTCATACCAACGGCTGACATTTACCTCCATCGGCAGTTCGAGGGTCAGGATGTCACCTTCCTCCCATTCCCGGTTAATGCGTGTGACGGTTCCGGGGTAGACATCGACCGTCAGCAGTTTGCCGTTGAGCTTGACGACTGGCTGCTTGCACCAGTCCGGTATACGCAGGTGGAAAGGGAAGAAGGCCTTTTTCACTTTCTTGTCCGTAAACGAAATATGATAGCGCACTGTCTCTTCGAAAGGATAGGCCGTCTCCTCTTTCATGTTCACTTCGATTCCTCCTGCCACCCGTGCCGTTACTTGCGAGGGGGCGAAGATCAGGGAGGCAAGCCCGTTGTCGGCTGTCGCATACCAGAGATTCTGTACGAATTTGGGCCAGCCTTGGTGAAGGTTGGACGTACAACAAGGATAACCGGTCAGTTCGCCGAAAAGCAGGTCGGTGTCGTCGTGCGGAGTGGAGAACTCCCTCCATTCGCGGGTGACGGCGATCTGGTTGGTCTGCTGGTAATACTGACGGGCGGAGTAGTCGTCGGTCACTTGTGTGGGCAGGGCGTTGTAGGCCACGCGTTCCAGGTGGTCGGCCCATTGCATATCGCCCGTGACCTCCAACATTGTCTCCAGGGAGTACATCATCTCTACGGCCGTGCAAAGCTCCGAGCCTGTCGTCGGTTGGCCGAAGCGCAGCAACTCGTCTCCTCCCCAAAGGCCGGTGGGCAACCCGATGGTGTGGCGGATGTCGTTGACCGCTTGACGGGTGGCTAGGATTTGCGTGGGATCTTTGCTTTGCTGGTAATAAACGATCGGTTCCTTGAAGCCTTGTGCGAGGTTCACGCAGTGCAGGCTGTGTTGGCGTCTGAGGTGGTTTTGATGTAGGAAGATATCAGTCCAGTCGAACGTCTGTTTATGGATCAACTCGCCTAATTCCAACAGGAATTTGTCGCCGGTGATGTTGTACAGCCAATAGACGGCCATCAGGTTATCCCCACCGCGTTGTTCTCCCCAAAAGGTCCATTTCCCTAACGGGTTTTTGGGTAGTTCGGCCAGTTGGTAACGGAAATACCGAGTCATGAAGTCGATCACGCGCCGGTCCTTCGTAGCTGTGTAGTATTGCTGCATGACTTTTAGCATGACCATCTTGGGCCACCAGTCTTGTGCGTTGTTGCGTTGAAGACCGGGCTCGTAGTCGCGGTCGGTGTCGGGGCCGAAGTAGCCGTTGGGTTTTTGTGATGCCAAGGTCCATTCGATCCAGGGTTGTACCTTTTCAATCAATGCTTTGTCGTTCAGTAGATAAGCCAGTGGTAGAAGGCCGTCGATCCAGTACGGACCCCGTTCCCACACATCGCCGTCGCCACCGAGCCATCCGTTCCGTGGCCCCATCACTTTCGTGTAGACCTCATCCAGGCGTCCGGTTATGCCGTCGCGCATACGGGTCAGTTGATCGTGCATCCACCCTTCGGCGCGGATAGTTCCGAGCGGCAGTTGAATGTAGTCTTTTTGCAAGAGCGGATGCCGGTTGTTTTGGTAATTGCCGTTTGCCGGTTCTTCGCCGGCGGTTGCGGCAGTCGCCACCGTGAGGGTGGCGACTGCTGTCAGGAAGATGTTTTTCAATCTGTTCATGGTGATAGGATGATGTTATGTTATTCTTGATAATCGACCCAAACTTTCATCTTGCCTGCTTCGCGGTTATCCCAGGCATAGTAGGGGATGAAATGTAACGTTTGCCCGTCCGATGTCGCTTTGATCGAGCGGATGCCGCCCAGCTTGTCCGGTTCGTCTTTGACCTCGAAGGAGGAAGAGGCCGTCAGTGCGAGGTCGGCAAAGTCTTTCGCGTTGTCTGTCTCTTCGAGGCAATAGACCAACGGTCCGCGTTGCAGGGCTCGCTTGCCGGTATTTTGCCGTACGCGCGGGTCGGCCGACACTTTTTCGACCGGCATATCCATGTCGAGCACGATCTGGTCGCCGCTCTTCCACTTCTTGATAACGGCATATCCCTTTTCGGTCGCGCCTTCAACCTTGCTCCCGTTGACTGACAGGGTGTATGACTTGCACCATCCGGGAATGCGGATGCGCAACTCCTTGCCGAGCGGTTGTTCGGACGTGACGGTCAGCTTGACCTGCCCGTCCCAAGGGTAGTCCGTTTCCTGTTTCATGACAACCTTTTTTCCATCGATCTCGACTTCGGTGGTATTTCCGATGAAGAGGTTTACCCATAAGGCCTTGTCCGATGTTCCATAGATATAGTTCCCGATGGAAGGCAGGAAACGCGAGATCTGGCTCGGGCAGCAGGCGCACCCGTACCAGGCTTGGCGGTGATGGTCTCCGTTCGATTCCAGCGGATTGACGTAGAAGAAGCGGTCTCCAGCCAGTGAGACGCCTGCTAGTGCACCGTTGTACATCGAACGTTCCAGCACGTCTACGTATTTCGAATCGCCAGTGAACTGGTTCATGCGTTGGTTCCAGTAGACCATCCCGACGGAAGCGCAGGTTTCGCAGTAGGCATCGAGGTTTGGCAGGTCATAGTCTTCCGTGAAGCCTTCGTTGTGCCGTGAAGAGCCGATCCCGCCGGTCACGTACATATTACGCAGTACTACGTCATCCCAGAGACGGTTCATGGCTTCGATATAGGCGGTGTCCTTTTTCAAAGCCGCCACGTCTGCCATCCCGCAGTACAGGTACATACAGCGGACGGCATGGCCCGAAATGTCTGTCAATTCTCTTACCGGGATGAGGTCCTGGTAGTAGGCGGGATCCCATTCTCCTTCGTCGCCCTTGCTCCCGTACCCGTGTCCCCGTTCTTCGAGCAGCCAGTTGGCGAAGTCGAGATACTTTTGCTGGTCGGTCGTCCGGTACAGTTTCACCAAAGCCAACTCGATCTCTTCATGCCCCGGTACCCAATGGCGTTTGCCCGGGCCGAACAGCTCCATCATGTGGTCTGCCATACGGATGCTCACGTCAAGCAGTTTCCGTTTTCCGGTAGCTTGGTAGTAGGCGACGGCGGCTTCCATCATGTGGCCGGCGCAATACATCTCGTGTTTGTCCATGTTGTTCCAGCGTCTGTCTTGTCCGGTCAGCGTGTAGAACGTATTGATGTATCCGTCCGGTTGCTGGGCTGCCGCGATCTTGTCGATCCATTCGTCCGCCTTCTTTTCCAGTTTGGGGTCGGGATTGTTGATCAGGCTGTAGGCGATCCCTTCCAGCGCTTTATATACGTCCGAGTCATCGAAGAAGATGCCGGAGTGTTTCCCTGTCCCTTTCGCTGCATTTTCGAAATTCTGCATTCTTCCCGTCTGGTTCTCTATCTGGTCGATGCAGACAGGAAGCGTGGCCGAGGTGTGTTTTGCGAGTCGTGGCGACCAAAAGTTGTCCTGGATATGCACATGCGAGAAGTCTATCTGGTCGATCATTTTCAAAGGGGGAGCGGTTACTTGGTCTTGTCCGCCACATCCCCATAATGCCATACAGGCAAACGGTAATAGGAAATACTGTTTCATGGTTTTAAAATTGATATTATAATTTGCAACTGATTTTTGTCAAAGTAGGAGAGGTTGCCGCCTTTTCCCCGTTGATGAAGATCGACAGCCCGGCTCCCTGTTTATATTTCTCGCCTGTCTTATCATAAAGCACGCATATTGTTTTGCCGCGATAAGTCAGATTGTCCAAGCAAAAATAGTCCCAATATCCTTCCGGTATCAGCGGGTTGATATTGAGTATATCCTCTTCACTTGGTCGGATTCCGATTAACCCGTTGATAACGAGGTCGCAGAATAAGGAATGATTGTAATCTTTTCCGCGCTCTTCGGGCTTCCGGTTGCGTTCCGACAACATCGTCCTGGATATCCAATCGCCTGTAAAAGGGTTCAAGTTTTCGTCAATCCACGGTATCAGTGTGCCGTGCGCATCCTTTTTATACTGACTTCGTGTGTAAATCGAGAATAAAGTTATGAAATCTCGTGAACTTACAAAAGATTGCGTCTGATTATTTAACAAATTAGCGAATCCTACCAATGTCATCGAGGTCGCGTATGGCCAGGATGGGCCGTTCCATTGACACTCATGTCCTTCGTATGCTACTTTGAATAGAGGGTGGCATTGTTCGGCAGTCGTTGGCCCGTAAGGAGCGAAAAAGTGTCGTGTGTCCATCAGGAATTTCCAGGCAACGGCATAGTTTACAGGTGCCAAGTCGAATGCCCAGGGCGTATATCCATGTAGTTCGCGTACGTTTTTTAAAGAGGCATCATCTTCAACAGGAAGTACTTTTAAAAATTCCGCTTGGGGATCCCATAAATAGTGGAACATGTTTTCTTTGACCCGGCAGGCTTCGGCTTCGAGTGCTTGTGCTTGGTTGTCGTTTTTCCAATGTGCGATTTTGGATAAGATCTCGGCTTCGGCTGCCATATAGGAGTTGATGGTTGCCCGGAAACCATGTCCGCCGATCGATACTTCCATACCGTCTTCTCCGTCTTTTTGCCAGAACAATCCTTTTTCGGCTATGAATTTTTCTTTTTTCCATTCTGAATAGTTTTGTGAGAGTTCCGGATATAACTCTTTCAGCAATTGATAATTCCCCGTAATCATGCAATATTGGTAGATTGCATGGGCAACGGGAAAACTATAGGAATGCGTGTCACCTCCTCCCCTTAGCCAATAGTAGGCATAGTCTTTGAGGAAACCGGAGTGTTTCAGCCACCTGCCTTCCCGAAAATGGAACCAAGCCGGGCAACAGATGCCATTGTGCTTTCCTGCCCATGGGACATCTGGAAGGAATTCAGTTACAATGAACCCGTCCGGCGTCTTTTTCAGATGTTTTCGGAAAGTCCACCAGCGGAAATAATAGATTTCCTCGATGTTCTTGTCCGGACATTCAAATAGCGGTATATTGCCGGATAAAAACTCTTTCGTTTGTCTGTTCGGAATATGTTGCACATACAATTCCTTGTCTTGCTCGTTGAACCGGTCGATATACAAGTCCATTATGTCAGGATCGAGAATCTGTCCTGTGGCTGTATATGGAAAAACCGTGACTGCGAGGAGGGGGTACAGGAAAAGGATTACGAATTTGTTCATAAGGACATTTTTTTATTTGCCGGGAAGCATGGCGAGAAGCTGCTTCCCGGCAAGGTCTATAAATAGATTGCGCTTGTTATTTATAATTAGGGTTTTGTTCCAAGTTGGGATTGGATGTCAAAACCTTTTCCGGTATAGGAAAAACGGATCGGTAATCTCCTTGCGGCTTGTGTGAGAGCCAGCTTTTTTTCGTGTAGACGCCGAACCGGATGGCATCTCGTCTGCGATGCATCTCCCAGGCGAATTCCCAACCCAGTTCATCGTACATCCGGCCGAACCGAACAGGATCTGTGTTTCCTTTGTCAGTAACCGTATAGTGTTCCACATATCCATATTGGTATGAACTGTTTTCTTGTAACTGCGCATCAGTTACTGTCGCCAATTCAGGGTTGTCTTTGAACGCCCGTTTGCGGACTTCCGTGACCAAGAGACCGGCCCCCGGTTTTCCCGAACGCAATAGGCATTCCGCTTTCATCAGCAGAACTTCTGCGTATCGGAACAGAGGCACATCCGTTTCGGATGTATATTGCTCGCCTTTTACGATTTCGAACTTGTTCATGCGGTAGCCTTCCATCTCGCTGGTGTAATTCCCGTCCGGAAGATCTTTCGTATAGACAAGGGGTTCTCCCATTTTGTCGTATGTCCCGTATAGCGGGCTTCCGTCTGCCGCCCGTTGTTCACCCATCAGCCAACTGTCGGTCAGACGGGAATCTTCGGGGGCGTACGTGTCGATGAATTGAGTGACTCCCATAGCCGAACCACATCCCCAGGGAGTCGCTTCGGTTTCGTATTTCTTTTTCAGTTCCCCGTGCCAGGAAAACATGTGGATCGAATTGCCCCCGGCGATATTCGCATCGAACGGGATGGTGAAAATGACCTCTTTGGATGTTTCCACGCCTGTAGAGCGGAAGGAGGCTTTGTAGTTGTCTGACAATGCGAACTTGTTGCTGTTTATGATGTCGTCGCACTGCCGGATACAATCGTCCCAGTGTGCTTCGCCTGTATATACTTGGGCATTTAGGTATACGTTGGCCAACAGCGTCTTTGCCGCCCATTTGTTCATCCGCCCGTAAAAGTTCCCGCCTTGTTCTTCGCTTAAAGAAGGGATGATCTCTTGCAGCTCCTTTACGACAAAGTCGAAGATCTCTTTGCGGCTGCTTTTGGAGGGCAGTTCCATCGTGGTGGTCGTGACTAACGGGGCGTCTCCGAAGTTGTCGCAGATTTGCCAGTAATAGTAAGCTCTCATGGCCCGTAGTTCCGCCAATCCCATAGTCTTGTCTGTTTCGGAAGGTGCCGGTAAAACGCCGTTTTCTATTTGTTCTATCACTTTGTTGCATAATAGGGCGCCTTGATAGAAGTTGGACCATATTTCAGAGACGTGTCCCTGTTCGGAGTTCCACGTTTGGTAGTGCATACGTCGATAGATACCGCCGTCATCCCAACCGGAAGCATTGGGGGGCATGACAATGGCATCTGCACTGACTTCTTGTGCTACGAAATATCCTCCATGGCTGGGGAAACTCCTGAGTTGGCTATACACGCTGGCGACAGACGGTGAGAAATCATCGGTCGTGTAATGGTAGGTCTGTTCGGTTATTTTGGAATATACTTTTTCATCCAAGTCATTGCTACAGGAAACGATTGTTCCGGAGCAACATAACGCTAAAAATAATTTTATATAAGTATTCATGATAAGTACGTTACGATTAAAATTTGACAGATACTCCTAATGTGTAAGTCCGTGTAGACGGATAACGGTTCTTGTTGTCGACTCCTGGTGCCAAGCCGCTAATGCTTACTTCCGGATCGATACCGGAGTAGCCTGTGATAGTGGCAAGGTTGGAAATCGTGCCATAGATTCTCAGGCGTTTCATCCAGGAATTGAAGTGGAATGTATATCCTAAGGTCACATTGTCAATTTTCCAATAATTACCTTTTTCGATATAGTAGCTGACATATTGCAATTCCTGATCCGCCGCTAAAGGAACTTTCCCGTATTTGGTTTCGAACGCCGCACTCAGCACGTTTCCTCTTGACAGCATGACGGGCGCTTCATATTGCAGGCGCGGCATATTTAGAATGTCGAAACCGAAAGCACCGCGCATGGTCACGTTGAAATCGAAGTTCTTCCAGTTCAGCGTGTTGTTCCAGTTCAGGTAATGTTTGGGCAGGCCGTTCCCGATAACCTGTTTGTCTGTCGGTTGCAGTTCGGAGATCGGTTTCGGATTGCCATCGGCTCCTTCTATGATCCAATGCCCGTTCTCATCGATATCGATACTTTTGTATCCCCAGAAATTACCGATCGGTTGCCCTTCCTGGATGCGGTGGGTTGTTGTTTGCAAGGGTTCTCCCGTGGAGCCTTGATCCGAGTAGCCGCTGGAGACGAACTGGTCGTTGGAGAGTGACAGTAGTTCGTTTTTGTTTGTCGAGTAGTTCATGGATGTCGTCCATTGGAAATCATTTGTTTGGACAGGGACAACCGTGATACCGGCTTCTATCCCTTGGTTACGCATCGATCCGGCGTTTGCCACCATACGGGAGAACAGGTAAGGAGGAGAAGGCACGTCATAGTCCCATAACAAATCTTCTGTCTTGCGGTTGTAGTAATCGATATTACCAGTGATGCGATCTTCCCAAAAACCGAAGTCGAGACCGATGTTGACTTCTTTTTTCTTTTCCCATCTCAATTCGGGGTTCGCGTTTGAATCCGGTCGGATAGTTTTGATCCATTGATTGTTGTAATAGACATACGTTCCGAAGTTCAGCGTGTTCAGTGACATATACGGGTCACTCGGAACCGTTCCCGTGACACCATATCCGGCACGTAGTTTCAAGATGGACAAAACATCGGCATCTTCCAGGAACTGCTCCCCTTTGATGTTCCATGCAGCGGAAACGGATGGAAAGTTTCCCCATTTGTGATCTGCCCCGAACTTGGTGGAGCCTTCGTGGCGGAGGCTGGCTGCCAGCATATATTTCCCTTTATAGCTGTAGTTCAGGCGGCCGAAGTAACCGATCAACTTGCTTTCGTTTGCCGTCGAGTATTCCGTTCCGCGTCCGTCTTTCAGAGCCTGCCCTGTACCCATATTATTATAGGTATAGTCGTTGGAAGGAAAATTAAAGTTCTGCATATAAAAATTCTGGTAATGCGTCTTTTGCCAACTATATCCTCCCAATAAAGTAAACGAATGGTCTTCAAAGATGGTTTTCCTCCATTGCACGGTCAGTTCCGACAAATCATCATTAGAGCGCGTGGAACCGCGTGAAGCATAACCGTTTCTTCCGTCTTTCCAAGTGGATTTGTGTTGTTGGGTTTCGTAATATCCTCTGACTTGGTTGTAGGTATTGGAAGAAAACAGATATTTGATGTCCAACCCTTCGATAGGGGTGTAGGTGACATTGGCAAACATACGCAGATTGGTTGCCTGGTTTTCTCCTTCCACTTCGTTCAGGAGGGATACAGGGTTGAAGTATTCGTTTTTCGTGCTTTCCGAATAGTTGCCATCTTTGTCGTATACAGGCGTGGTCGGATTGTATATCAAAGCGTTCCTATACACTTCGCTGTTGTAGCCTCCCCCATCGGAACCGGAGAAATAGGTCTGTTTGTAACCGCTCAGGCTAGCATTCAGTTTCAATTTGTTGTTGAACATACGGTGAGTGATTTCGACACGCGGATAGAACATCTGGTTGTTCGTGCGTTTGATCAGTCCGTTCAGGCCACGGTATTCGAAACTGGCCACATAATTGGTCGTACGACTACCACCGCGCAGGCTGATGTTGTAAATCTGTGTGAACGGTGTACGGGTCACTTCGTCCAGCCAGTCGGTAGACGCACCGTCGTCTTGTGCACCCGGCCATCCTTCCTGTACGCGCCGGCGATATTCGTCTGCTTTCATGAACGGCAAGGTCTTTGTGATTTGCTGGGTCGAAAGATAAGCATTGACGTCTACTTCCGTAGGCATTTCTCCATTGGCGTTCTTGGTCGTAATCAATATGACACCGTTTGTACCTCTGGTCCCGTAGATCGCGGCGGCAGAACCGTCTTTCAGGACGTCGATCTGTTCGATGTCATCGGGTGAGACGGAGTTCAGGTCGCCGGGTATCCCGTCAATGAGCACCAGAGGGCTGGAGCTGGCTTTCAAGGTGGTGATTCCACGCAGGGCGATCTGCGAGGTGGAAGTCGGATTGGCATCAGGTGTGATGATACTCAGGCCCGGAACTTTCCCTTTGATCAGTTGTGCGGCATCCGTAGTCGGCGTTTTGACGAAATCATCGGATTTGATCGTGGAAATGGAGCTGGCCACTTCCCCTTTCTTTTGCGTGCCGTATCCGACAACTACCACTTCGTCGAGGCTTTGCGTATCTTCGATCAACATGACATCAGCCGTTTGGTTGTTGCCGATCGTGATTTCCTTGGTCAGGTAACCGATGTAGGAAATTTGTAAGACAGCTTTTGGCGGGACTTCTAAAGTGTATTTCCCGTTTACGTCCGTGACTGTCCCGATGGAAGTGCCTTTTATGACCACGTTCGCACCGATGACGGGTTCCCCGTTGTTGTCGGTCACTGTTCCCGTGATGGTCCGGCTTTGTTGGCCGATAAGAGCAGTCTTGTCCGTGCCGTTCTTTTTCAGCAGGAGGATGTATCGGTTGTCGAATTCGTACGTGATATCAGTACCTTTGAATGCTTCTTCGAGATAGGATATCATTTTTCCGGATGTGTTTTGGACGGTAATGTAACGTTCCATGTCCACTTCGCGGCTTTTGAAAACAACCAGATAGTCGGTTTGATCTTCAATTTGAGCGATCAATTGTCCGACTGATATCGCGCTCTTTTCCAGTTTTATGATTGTGTTTTGCGTTTCCGAATTAACCGCTATCGTCTGGAAGGCGCAGGCGAAAAGCATGAAGGACGGTAACAAAGTTTTAATTTTCATTTCTTTTTCTGAGTAATAAAGTGAATACTAAATGAATTTTGTAGATAAAGGCTTGTCTGTTGATGGCGGATCTTTCCGGTATCAACCATTGTTTTTACAGGTGTGTTTCCATAGGCATTTTTTTTTAGATATTATACATTCGATTAACTGAGTGTGATGATATTGTTTTCTTCATCCTTTTGTATCTTGAATTTGTGTATTCTTTGTAACATCCTGAGTATATCGTCGATGCTGTCCCGTTGCCGGAATTTTCCAGTGTATTTCTCTTGGTAGATGGAAGGTCTTTTTATGATTATCCGGACATCATAATATAACTGCAACTTGTTCAGTATATCGACCAGTAACTCGTCTTTAAAGCTGTAGATCCCTTCTTTCCATAAAAAATAGTCATGATGGGAAATGGTACCCACCTTCATGGTCCCGTCTTTTATGCTTATTTGCTCGTTGGGTTTCAATAGGATGCTTTCATTTTCTTTGCCTGTAAAATAGACTTGGAGCGACCCTTCTATCAGGCTGGTTCTCATATCGTTGTTTTTGGGGTAGCTGCAAATATTGAATTGTGTGCCCAATACTTTCGTTTCTATGCCTTGTGATGAGACGATAAACGGTTTGTGCTTGTCTTTGGCTACGTCAAAGAAGGCTTCTCCATCCACACTGACTCTTCGTTCCTTTTTGTCAAAGATGGCAGGATAGGTGAGGGTCGTTTGGGAGTTCAGCCATACGGTAGTCCCGTCCTGAAGTGTCAGCCTGATGCGTTGTCCGGCTGGTACGTATAGTTTGTTTTCGATATTCTCCTGTGAAATTTCGGAATTCCGGTTCACTCCTGCCTGATAAGCGGATATGATAAGTAAAGTGATGATGGCTGCATATTTGAATAGGGAGAATGAGATCCGCCGTATGTGTTTTGCTCTCATTCTGCGCAAGAATCGAGTGTAGTTGTCTTGACCAGCCTTTTCCCCACAGGCAGCATCGGAGAATGACAATAGTGCGTATGTGTTTTTAAATAGGATGAATTGTTTTTTCAACTCGTCATCCGATTTAACCCGTTTTAAAAAATCCAGTCTTTCGTCTGCATCCAACTCCTCTTGGAAATATTTTTCGATTTGTTTTTCCATGCGAATGAAATATTATACTCTGTAAACACTTGGTGAGGGAAAACATACCAAAAGAAAAATCATTATTTTGCGTTGTTTTTTGGGGATTCATGTAGAAGCCGTGACTTATTGTAATTTCGGACCTTATTGTATTATTTTCCAAAATACCCGTTAGTCTAAATCGAAACAGTAGCGCATAAAATTTGATTTTATACCCCGTCTATTTCAAATTTCCCGCAGTGGTAATATTTTTTAACAAACATGGATTTTGCTTGTTTGCTGATAATCAATCAGATAGTATTTTGCTCGTTTTTTAGGGGGGATGTTGTATTTACGTATCATTTATAAAGACTGACAAAGGGGAAATTCCTATCGTTGGGGTTCTTAAGAATGGACAGTCAAATCATAAAGATATATATTTCCGAGTTTTCTACATGACAACATCATGGGAAGTAAGAAATTTTATAGCAGGAGAAAAATATTTCTACAGCTTGGTATCAATAAAAAAGGAAAAGACATAGAGGAAGATAGTCCTTTAGTTCGTTCCTGATCTTTTTATAGGCGATACCGATTTGGTTCCTGACCGTGTTGACCGAGAGATTCAGTTCGGTGGCGATTTGTTCTTGTTTTTTCCCCTCCAGTTTGTTCATGATGAAGATTTCCTTGCATTTGGCGGGCAGGCTGTCCAAGGCCCGGTTGATCAAATCTTCAATATCTTGGTCGGAGAAAATCTGCTGTTCGAAGGCCTCCAATGAATCCAAGTTCATGCGAAGGGTTATGTAATATTCCTCTTGTATTTTGTTTGAGGCTTCCTCGGTAATCGTTTTATGGCGCAGGTAGTTGAGGCATTTGTTCTTGATGATGGTGAACAGATAGGCGATCCGGATGGTTTGGTCAGCTAACATTTCCCGTTTTTCCCAAAGTTCCGCAAACATATCCTGCACGATGTTTTCCGCATCCTGTTCCGATATCACGTATTCTTGTGCGAAGCGTTTCATCTTCGGGAAATAGGAAAGGTAGATGTTTTCGAACAAACGGTCTTCTTTTTGCCGAGTTGACATATTATCATATATTTTGTGGCCTTCCATGCAGCCGGCAAAGGCTTAGTTGTTAAAAAGAAGTGGGCTGCTGTTCTTCATTCTGTTAGGTGTCGCCAAACCCCTGTACACGCATGAACAAGCAACCCACTTGGTATGGCAGGTCACTTGTGCCTTGCGTGTTGTTAAAAAATTGGCGACTTTAACAGAAAAAGGCACTTCTGAATATTCTACAAATAGTCTCTCCAGACATTGCAAATGTAGGCAAATTTTTTGTTTTGCGTAAAAAAGGATTAAATATGCTTCGTATATTTGCAACCGAATTAAAAAAAATGTCGAAATCCGGATGAATACGAATAGTGATGACATATTATTGCTGAAATTGATTAAACAAGGAGATCAGATCGCTTTTCGGCATTTGTTTTATCAGTATGCGGATTCTTTGGAACGTTTTATTACCTATTATATCCATGATCGGGAAAAGTCGCAGGACTTGGTTTTGGATATTTTTACCTATATATGGGAAAACCGACAGACCTTCGAGATAAAACTGACCTTGAAGGCCTATTTGTTCCAGGCGGCACGCAATAAATCCTTCACCTATATCCGGGACAAGAAGATTCCGGTTTATCTGGAAGAAATGGAGGGGATGGAGGTTGTGCAGAACTATGATTCGGAATTGGAGTTGCGGGAACTCCATCATCTGATAGAGGAAGCGGTGTCGCTTTTGCCCGAGAAGTGCCGTGAGATATTCCGGAAAAGCCGTGAGGAGAACTTGACCAACAAGGAAATAGCCGGACAACTCCATATATCGGAGAAGACGGTGGAGGGGCAAATTACGATTGCGTTGAAGAAAATCAGAATCCATCTGGGCGATTCCTATTCTTATTTGTGGTAAAAACGGAGGCTCTTTTAGGGGGAAAAGCGTTTTTTCGAGTCTATATATATCTAAGGTGGCGGGGAAGATGGGTTCTTGGCTGCCGTATGATATATAATGTATAAGGCGATGAAGGCTAAATCATTCTTTTTTTGGGGGACTGTTTGCTGCTGTCTGTTTTGTTTCTTACAGGTGGGGTATCCGTTTTATTTTTATTATGCCGAGCAATTGCGGGTTTTTCCTCTCACTTGGGGCTGTTTTGAGGAAACGTGCCGGCAACCGGGCGGGTTGGCTTGCTGGCTGGGTGGTTTCCTTTTGCAGTTCTATCATCTTCCTTTTGGCGGGGCGTTGGTTTCGACCGGTTTGTTTTTGTCGGCAGGTGTGCTGATGCAACGGATCTGCCGACAGACGGTATCGTCTGTCTTTTGCTATTTGGCGGCTCTTTTGCCGATTTTGGCTTTGCTCCCCTTGCACATTGATGTGAATTACCGGTTGCAGGGGACGGTGGCCTATTGCTGTATGCTGGTGGCTTTCTTGTTCTATGTGCGTGTTGCCGTACCGTGGAAGCGAGTGTTGGCGGGTTGGTTGTCGACGGGTGTTTTGTTTGCTTTGGCAGGGCCGGTGGCGGCCTTGTTTGTTGCCGGAGTCGTGGTTCGGGAGGTGTTGTTGCGGGAAAAGGGGTGGCAAGGATGTTTGGCGCTTCCGCTGGGGATTGTCCTGATGCTTTGGTGGTCTTATCGTTTTTCTTGGCAACCCGAATACCGGATGGTTATTTTGCCGGATTTTTATTATGAACCTTTGTTGAAGACGAACAAGCTCTGTTGGGCTTGGCTGGCTTTTCTTTCGGGGCTTCTGGTGGCCTGTTTGCCAGTCGGGAAAGGTAGAGGCGTGTCGGGGAGGGTTGCTTGGTGGTGGGTCGTAGTCCAGCTTTTGCCTTTGTTTGTCTTTTTGGGGTGGATGAAAAAACGGGAGAATGGCATTTGGTTGAAAAACATGGAGTTGGATTATTACGTGAGGGGAGAGCAATGGGACAAGGTTGTGGACGGATATGAGGCGGCAGTATCGGATATGCGGACGTTGAGCCTGCTGAATTTGGCTTTGGCTTGCCGGGGCGAATTGGGAGACAAACTGTTCCATTATCCGCAGCAAGGCAAAGGCGGGTTGTTGCCCGAATGGGACAGTACGGTTTCGGGGGCGATCGTTTTGTCGGACATCTGCTACCAGATAGGGGATCTCTCTTCCGCTCAAAAGTTTGCTTTTGAAGGATATGTCTCTTCTGTAGATGGAAACCCGCGTCTTTTGCAACGCTTGGTGCAGACGAATATCCTGACCGGTGCTTATGTGGTAGCGGAAAAATACATCCGGATATTGGAGCAGACATTGTTCTATAAGGAATGGGCGGCTGGATGGCGGAAGTTTCTGTATCGGGATGACCTTGTGGAAAAGGAACCGTCGTTGGGCGGAAGAAGGCGGGCGTGGGGAAGAAACGGGCAATATGCTGTGTCTGCGGACTTGTTGGAGGTGTGGGAACGGTTGGCTGTGAACCATCCGGACAGGCCGGTCGCTTTCCAATATTTGTTGGGCTTTCATTTGTTGGGCAAGACTTTGAATCGTTTTGACGAGTTACACCGGAAGTATTACCGGACGAAGGTGTGGCCTTCCCTTTCCGTTCACCAGCAGGAAGCCGTGGTGGCGTTTTATCAGAAGACTCCCCAGGTGTGGCCCGGCAAAGGGGTCGGGATGAAAGTCGAGTTGCGTTACGGTGCGTTTGACCAGGATATGAATACGAGGCATGGCTATGTCAATTTCCGGGATGTCATGGCCGGTCAGTATGGAGATACCTATTGGTTTTATTTAATGTTTAAGAAATAGAAGGAGCATGATGGAACGATTTTATTGCTTTTTAGTGGCGGCGATCTTGTTTTGTGCTTGTTCGGAGGACTGGGAAGATGGGAAACGGCTGAATGAAGCACCTGTTTTGTTCCCTGATTATGCAGGCACTACTATCCCGTACAATATAGCTCCGTTGAACTTTGCGGTCCGCTCGGATGGGTGCCGTGTGTCGGTCTTGTTTGAGGCGGGCACGGTAAAGTTCAAGGTGGAGGCTCCTGATGGGGAAGTTCGGATACCGGAAAGGAAATGGGGACGGCTTTTGCAGGAGGCGAAAGGCGATTCCGTCCGGCTCACGGTAGCACGCAAGAAGGAGGGCCGGTGGGAGGTCTGGCAACCTGTGCCGTTGTATGTGGCGGCTGATCCGGTCGACTCCTATTTGGTGTATCGTTTGATAGAACCCGGCTATGCGTTGTGGAACAAAATGGGGATTTACCAACGTGAATTGGAGTCTTTCGAGGAGACGGCCGTTTTTGAGAACAAGATGACGGATTACAATTGTGTGAATTGCCATTCTTTCTGCGGGCATGATCCGGACAAGATGTTGTTCCATCTGCGTGCCAAGTTGGCCGGAACCGTGTTGGCCGATGGAGGCGAAGTCGAGTTGCTGGATACGAAAACGGATAAGACGATATCGGCTTTTACTTATCCCTATTGGCATCCTTCGGGGCGTTACATCGCCTTTTCCACCAATAAGACGACCCAGCAGTTGCATCCCACTTTGCGGACGGAGGTCTACGACACGGCATCTGATGTGGTCGTTTATGATGTGGAGCGGCATACGGTCTTGTCTGTACCCGGACTTGCTTCGAAAGCAAGTTTTGAGACGTTCCCTTCTTTTTCTCCGGATGGAAAGAGCTTGTATTATTGTACCGCTCCGGCTTGCCTGATGCCTGATTCCATCGGGAAGTTGGCTTATAGTTTGTGCCGTATCCCGTTCGATCCCGATTTGGGAACGTTCGGTACGCAGGTGGATACATTGTTCGATGCTCGTGTGAATGGGAAAAGTGTTTCTTTCCCAAGGGTTTCTCCGGATGGCCGGTTCTTGCTTTGTACTTTGTCAGGTTATGGCACTTTCCCGATTTGGCATAAGGATGCCGACCTGTATATGATCGACTTGGAGTCCGGATCGGGTTTCTGTCCTGAAACACTTAACAGCAGCGATACGGAAAGCTACCATTCGTGGTCGTCCAACGGAAGGTGGATCGTGTTTAGCAGCAGGCGTTTGGATGGGTTGTACACGCGTCCTTTCATTGCGTATGTCGGGAAAGACGGAAAAACCGGTAAACCGTTTTTGCTCCCTCAGAAGGAGGCGGACTATTATGACGGCTTGATGAAATCGTATAATATACCTGAGTTTGTCACCGGCAAAGTGGCCGATCGTGCCTATCAGATTCGCTGTTTAGCGGAACGAGGCGGAAGAGTTGTCTCTTGTTCCGGTTCTTGATTTTTTTACAATAAGCCTTTATCCTTGTTGATTGGATATTATCACGGTTAGGAATCGCGAAATTTTGGAAAAAAACGATTTGTGTTTAGGGGATACCTTCCTTTTTCGAGTCTCACGTTTCATAAATGGAACGAAGAGACAAAAATATACCGTGGAAAGCGATTATCCGGAAATTCAAATATGAGATTTCGGAAAAGGAACAGGCTGACTTGGATGTATGGCTTGCCGATGAGGAAAACCATGCCCGGTTCCAGAGCTGGCAATCACTTTGGTTGTCTATCATGGAAGAAAATATGCGGTACATTTCCAATGTCGATGCTTTGTGGAAAAGGATGGAGAAACGTATGAAAAAGGCGGAGCCGCGAGTGGTCAAGTTGCCTTTGCGTTCTTTTCGTATGTGTACGGCTGTGGTTGCAGCTTTATTTATCCTGTTGTTCTCTTTTGCCGGTTATATGACGACCGAATGGTATAAGGCAAGCAATACAGTATTGGTTTATTCTTCCTTGAATGGAAAATCCCGGGTCTGTTTACCGGATAGTACCCTCGTTTGGTTGAATACCGGATCGACGTTGGAATATTTTGTTTCCCGTTGGAGTAAAGAACGGAATGTCCGTCTCAAAGGAGAGGCTTATTTCGATGTGTCGGAAGATCCGGAACGTCTTTTTGTGGTGGAGGGTGGTGGTGTGGTCGTGAAGGTACATGGGACGGTTTTTAACATGAAGGCACGGGAAAAACAGGAGTATGTGGATGTCAGCTTGTTGTCCGGATTGGTCGTTGTGGAGAATTCCGGCGTGTCAAGAAACCTGAATCCGGGCGAAACGGCCATATGCAAAAGAAATAGTCCCAGCATCGAAAAGAAAACCACAGATGCCTCTATCGCTTGCCTTTGGACAAAAGGGGCTTTGCGTTTTGAGAAAAAGACGATTTATGAACTGGTCGGATATCTGTCGGAATGGTATGGCATGGAGATCCGGCTGGACCCGTTGTTGCCGACCGACCAAGCTTATACCTTTTCGATTACACATGAACCGCTTGAGGAGGTGCTTAGCCTAATTGCCAAGATAACCCCGATTGAGTATGTTTTTGATGAAGATAATACAGTGAGAATAACAAGAAAGTAGTAACAATTAAATCAATATGCCTATGAAACACACATAAAAAGTAATTCCGAATTTGTAACAATTAAATCATTAATTAGTAATTTATTAAATCTTAAAAAGGGTTATGAAGAAACGAAAGCTCTTTGGTACCAGTGGCATTTTGAAATGGAAGATGCCGCTATTGATAAGCATTTTATTTTGGATGAGTTTGCCTGGAACGGCCGAAGCTGAAGTCCAGCTTCGTTCTATCTCGCTCCGGTTGGAAAATGTTTCGTTGAGTGAGGCGCTTTCCCGGATTGAGGAGGCAAGCGGTTATTCATTTTTCTATGATGAGAATAAAATCGATTTGTCTCGTCATGTAAGCGTGAATGCTAAAAACAAGGCAGTCAAGGATATTTTGAAAAATATCCTGTCTTCAACGGGAATGACGTTTGAGATATCGAACAATCAGATTGTCCTGATCCCGGAAAAGAAAGTTGCTGCAAAGGAAGCTTCTGTGGCTGTCGTGCAGCAACAGACACATACGGTGAAAGGTGTGGTAGTCGACAATTTGGGTGAACCGGTGCCGGGTGCCAATGTCGTGGAAAAAGGAACGACCAATGGTATCATTACGGATATGGATGGTGCCTTTTCATTGACGGTAGCTCCTGATGCTGTATTGGAAATTTCTTATATCGGTTATGTCACTCAGGCTGTTTCGGTCAAAGGGAAATCTACTTTGAACATTACTTTGCGTGAAGATTCGCAGGCGTTGGAAGAAGTGGTAGTGACAGGTTTTGGTCTGTCGCAGAAAAAGGCGACGCTGACGGGTGCTGTTACCGCTGTCGGATCAGAGGATATCAGTCGTTCGGTTGCTTCCACTGCGTCGGGGGCACTGGTCGGTAAGATTGCCGGTCTGAACACGCGCCAGACGGATGGACGTCCGGGAGCATCGACCAGCATTCAGATCCGTAACATGGGTGATCCGTTGTATGTGATCGATGGTGTACAGTCGGATGCGGGGCAATTCAACAATATCGACTTCAATGATATCGAAAGTATTTCGGTCTTGAAGGATGCTTCTGCAGCCATTTATGGTGTGCGTGCGGCGAATGGTGTTGTCGTTGTCAATACGAAAAAAGGTAAACGGAATACTAAGAACACGGTTTCTCTGAATGCTTACTACGGTTGGCAGAATCCGTCTACTTTCCCGAAACCTGCGGATGCGGCAACTTATATCACCAACTATATTCAGTCTGAAACGGTTCAGGGTAGAACCGACTATACATATAGTAAGGAAGACTATCAGAAATGGTTGGCGGGAAAAGAGAAAGGATATGTGCCGTTTGATTGGTATGACTTCATCTGGGAAACCAATCCGCAGTATTATCTGAATGCTAATATATCCGGTGGTTCGGATAAAACGAACTATTATGTATCTGTCGGTCACATGAGCCAAGACGCGATGATTGTAAATTATGGCGGGTTTAAACGTACCAATGTGCAGATGAACATTGATACACAAATCACTTCTCGTTTGAAAGTGGGAGCTTCTATGAATGGCCGTATAGAAGAAAGGAAGAACCCGGGTGTTCCGGAGGCAGACGATTATTGGATGCCTCGTTTTGGGACATATCGGAATTTGCCGACAAAACGTCCTTTTGCGAATGACAATCCTAAATATCCGACATTGACTTCTTCTAATGCCGCGACGAATTTCGGATGGTTGAATTATGAATTGTCCGGAGAATATAAGGAAACTTGGCGTGTAGCACAGTTGCAAGCTACGGCAGAGTATGATATTTTCGATGGTTTGAAAGCAAAGGCTTTAGTCGGGTATTATTTGGCATATCAACAGATGAATAACCAAGAATATACATATAAATTGTATGGTTATGATGAAGCAACAGATACTTATCCGGTGATTTTCGAGAATAATAATCCTTGGAGAGAAAGACGTGTTGGACATAATGAAGAATTGATGTCGAATATTCAACTTTCTTATAATAAAAAATTCGGAGATCATAATGTCGCTGCTATTGTTGGTTTTGAATCGATTAAACGGGATACACCGACGTCTTGGCTTCATGCTATCCCGACAGCCAATGCTTTGCATTTGATAGATTATGAAACAATGGATACATATAATGATGAGGGCAATGAGACTGAAGCTCGTTTAGGGTGGATGTTCCGTGGCAACTATGATTATGCCAATAAGTATCTGGTTGAGTTTTCGGCTCGTTATGACGGGTCTTGGAAATTCCCGCCCAATCATCGTTGGGGATTCTTCCCTTCTGCTTCTATCGGTTGGCGTATTTCGGAAGAAAATTTCTGGAAGGAATCCAAATTGTCGAATGTTTTCAGTGATTTGAAAATCCGCGGATCATACGGTATGGTAGGTGACGATAACGTTTCCGGATATGCAGCGTTCGATTATATGAGCGGTTATAACTATAAGAATGGCGGTTCGGTTATTGATGGAAAATATACAATCGGTTCGGTGCCACGTGGGCTTCCGGTGACGACGTTGTCTTGGATCAAGGCCAAGATCCTGGATGTGGGCTTTGATGTCGCTTTCTTGGATAATCGCTTGACTGGCCAGTTCGACTTCTTCCGCCGTCAGCGTGACGGGCTTCCTGCTTCCCGTTATGATGTCCTGTTGCCATCGGAGGTCGGTTTCAGCCTGCCGCAAGAAAACTTGAATTCGGATGTGCACATGGGGTATGATGCTGCTGTTCGCTGGACGGATAAAATCGAAGACTTTACGTATTCTGTCGGTGGTAATATCACGTATTCCCGTTTTTATGATTGGGACCAGTATAAACCGCGCTTCTCTAACTCCTGGGATGTTTATCGCAATTCCATCTCGCACCGTTTCGGTTACTTGAACTGGGGATTGGAGGCTATTGGTCAGTTCCAGAGCTGGGAAGAGATTGCCACTTATCCTATCGACAATGACCGCCAGGGGAATAAGACGCTTCGTCCGGGTGACATCAAATATAAGGATGTGAATGGTGACGGCGTGATCAATGGCCTGGATGAACGGCCGATCGGATATCGGGAAGATTCTACTCCGATTCTGAATTTCGGTTTGAATTTTTCATTCGCTTGGAAAGGATTTGATTTGGCGTTCGATTTTACTGGGGGTGCGATGGGATCATGGTATCAACAGTGGGAACAGCGTAACCCGTTCCACGATGGTGGCAATAACCCGCAATACTATATGGAAGACACATGGCGTTTGTCTGATATCTGGGATGCGGATAGTGAGCTGATACCGGGAAAATATCCGATGTTGCTGATCGGTAATAGCTCGCATAGCAACTACTGGAACAGTACGTTCTGGAAAAAGAATGTACGGTATGTCAAATTACGCAATTTAGAGTTGGGATATACGCTTCCGAAGCATATTACGGAAAAGGCGTTGATTACGGATTTGCGTTTTTATGTGGCGGGAACCAACTTGCTGACGTTTACTAACGCTCCGGGTATTGATCCTGAATCAACGGAAGGGAATGGTTTGGGATATCCGACTACGCGTATTATAAATATTGGTGTAAACCTTAAATTTTAGGTAGAAATGAAGAAGAGATATATAATGTCAGCCTTGGCAGCTTGTTTGCTATCGGCAACGGCTTGTAGTGATTTTTTGGATCGTGAGCCTGATAAGATCATGACGGATGACCAGATTTTCGGTGATGCGGTAATGATTAAATCAGTTTTAGCTAATTATTATGGTCGTGTGACATGGGGGCAACACATCAACGATAGCTATTCTATGACTTATATTGATGATGCGGCTAAGATGGACGGAGGGCCTGACCAGCGTTCCACATTTGAAGATAACCTTTGGAGAGTCTACGATTATACCTTTATCCGGAATGTCAATCAGTTTTTGAAAGGATTGCGTGAAACGGAGGTTCTCAAGGACTCGGAAAAGGCTCCATTGGAAGGAGAAGCGCGTTTCTTGCGGGCTTGGTGTTATTTCAATATGTGCCGTGGTTTGGGCGGTATGCCTATTATTGGAGATGAAGTGTTTGATTATCAGCCTGGAATGGATGTAACTTCAATGCAGTTTCCTCGCTCGACGGAAGCCGAAATGTATGATTATATCATAAGTGAATGTCAGGCTATCTATAATATGTTACCGGCAGAGAAACAGATCAATTCAGCTCGTGCGAATAAGTGGACTGCCAAGATGTTGGAAGCCCGTGCTGCTATCTATGCTGCTTCTATAGCTAATTATAATAATAAAATGTCGACTCCGATTCGGACAGATGGAGGAGAAGTAGGAATTCCGGCAGATAAGGCTTCCGATTATTATAAGAAGGCTTTAGCCGCCGCTGAAAATGTGATGAAGAACAGTCCTTATCTTTTGCAGGATCGGCGTCCGGACAATAAAGGGTTAAACTTTTATGAGGCGACATCTGTAAAAGATAATAATACAGAGGTTATTTGGGCACGGGACTATAAATATCCGGGGCAGACTGTCGAGTTTACGAAATTTAATATTCCTAAATCTCATGCGGAGGATATTGATAATAGTTATGGCGGTCCTGTTTTGAATCTGGTTGAAGCTTATGAATTGCTTGACACGGATACTCCTGGGGCGGATAGTAAGGTCGTGACTACTGAAAATGGTATGTTTAAGTTTTATGATTCGTCTGATGCTCCATTCAAAGATCGTGATCCTCGTTTATGGGGAACTATCATTTATCCGGGAGCGGAATTGAGAAGTGTTCCAGTTGTATTGCAGGCTGGCCAATTGGTAAAGAATAATGGGGAATGGGAGTTGATAGCTGGCGATTTGGATTCTAAAGATGCAAATGGAAAAGCGTTGACTGCGCTAAACGGTCCGAAAGAATCGAATGAACAGTATGTTAATAAGACTGGTTTTTATTATCGCAAGTTTATTGATGAAACTCCCGGAGCTTCTACACGTGGTCGTAACTCCGAAATGTGGATGCCTCGTTTCCGTATGTCTGAAGCTTATATGATTGCGGCCGAAGCTTCTTTCGAATTGAACAACGGACGTGCAGCCGAATTTATCAATGCTGTACGTAATCGTGCAGGTGTGAAGCCGTTGGAAAAGGTGACGTTCGAGAATATCGTACATGAGTATCGCGTAGAGTTTGCATTCGAAGACCATCGCTATTGGGACATGAAGCGTTGGCGTCTGGCCGATAAGGTCTGGAACGGAAACAACAATGACCCGCAAGCTCGCCACCGTCGTCTCTGGCCCTACCGTGTGGTTGCTCCGGGTGATCCGAACGATGGCAAGTGGGTGTTTGTGGAAGACTTCTTGTTCATGTCTCCGAATGCACGTTATTTCCGGATGCAGAATTATTATAACTTCCTTGATTTGGGTTGGGTTAACAATAATCCGAAGTTGGTGAAGAACCCGTATCAATAATTAAAAAAATATGAATATGAAGATTGTATCTAATATTTTTTCGATAATTTTACTACTGGTATTGTTTTCCGGTTGTGGAAAAGATAATTTTGATGCGCCGGAATCCAAGCTGGTCGGTAGAGTTACCTATCAGGGACAGGCTTTGAACGTGCGTGGTACCGGCGAAGCTGTCCAGTTGCAATTATATCAGGACGGTTATGAAAAGAATGATCCGATTTCTGTCTTTGTGGGACAGGATGGCACTTTTTCCGCTCTTTTGTTTGATGGTGAATATCGTTTGACGACAAGAGACGGGAACGGACCGTGGGTAAATAGTCATGAGTCCGTAACCGTACATCTGAATGGACATACGGAAGTGAATTTGGAAGTCACTCCGTATTTTACGATTTCAAACGAACAATTGTCCGTTGCAGGATCGGCAATGAATGCTTCATTTACGATTAACCAGATCGTACCGGAAGCAAAGATCAGCCGGGTGATGTTATTGTTGAGCAAGACGCAGTTTGCGGATGATGTGAACAACCTGTTCCGTCAGGATTTCTCGGATGTCACTCCTGGTAGCATGAACTTGTCTGCCAATATTGGCGGTAATACCGAGATCGCAAAGGCGAAAGCCCTTTATGCCCGTGTCGGTGTTTTGGCTAATGGCGCGGATCAGGCGATCTACTCGCCGGTGGTTCGATTGAAGTGATAAGGTTGTAGCCGGGTAGGACGATTGAGATACGTTGTCCTATCCGGCTTTATGTATCAAGCTGATTTCATGCGGTTTTGATTGATATTTGAAGATAAATGATTGATAATTGAAAATGTGATAGAAGGCGAAAGAATATCTTTGCACATGATTTTTTATCAAGTCAGTTTGTGTTTAATTATATATATATATTTATTAGAGATGAAGAAGGCCTTTCTGATACTATTGATTTGTTGCCAAGGGATATTGCTGAACATATCCTGCGGTTTTGGGAGTTTGTTTGAGCCGGATAAAAGGAACGCATTACGCGCTCCTTCTTATCCGCTTATTTCTGTCGATCCTTATACTAGTGTTTGGTCGTTTGCCGATGAATTGAATACAGATGCAACCCGCCATTGGACCGGCAAAGAGCAGGCCTTGTTGGGGGTAGTGGATGTGGATGGAGTTTCTTATCGTTTCATGGGAAAGGAAACACCGGAAGAGGGGACATCGGTTCGTTTTGCAACTGCCGCCCGGCAGTTGTCCGTAAATATCCTTCCTACGCAAACTTATTATACATTTGAGTGTGGTCCGGTTTTGCTCGATGTCGTTTTTACGGCTCCGTTATTGCTGGATGATTTGGACCGTATGTCCATGCCGGTCAATTATATATCGTGGCAGGTCCGTTCGGCGGATCAAAAGGAGCATGAGGTGCGGGTGAGTGTCGAGGCCTTTTCTTCTTTGGCAGTCAATACGGAGGACCAGGCGGTTGTGGTTGGCAGGGAGGTGGAAAACGGAATCTCTTATTTGAAGGTGGGAACGGAAGAACAAGCTGTTTTGCTACGCAAAGGAGATGATGTCCGCATCGACTGGGGTTACTTTTATTTGGCGGCACAAGTGGAAAAAGAGACGCTAATGGAGGTCGGCGATCGGAAACAACTTGTCTACAGTCATACGCTGGAGGTTGTGCCTTCTTCTCCGAAGGCCGGTTTCTTGATGGTGGGGTATGACGATTTGTATGCCATCCAGTATTTTAAGGATAACCGGATGGCGTATTGGAAACATAACGGGAAGAAAACTATCCGGCAGGCCTTTGAAGAGTCGGCCAAAGAATATCGCTCGCTTATGAAGCGTTGTCGGGATTTCGATAATCATTTGATGGAAGATGCAGAGCAGGCAGGTGGAAAAAAATATGCAGATTTGTGTGCTTTGGCTTATCGGCAGGCAGTGGCGGCACATAAGTTGGTGGAAGACAAAGAAGGAAATCTGTTGTTCCTTTCTAAGGAGAATTTCAGCAATGGTTCGATTGGTACGGTCGATGTGACGTATCCGTCCGCCCCTTTGTTCTTGCTTTATAATCCGGATTTGTTGAAAGGAATGTTGAATCCGATTTTTTATTACAGCGAAAGCGGACAGTGGAACAAGCCTTTTGCTGCCCATGATGTCGGGACTTATCCGCATGCCAACGGGCAGACTTATCCTTATGATATGCCGGTGGAAGAGTGTGGCAATATGTTGATTCTGACGACTGCGATTGCTTTACGTGAAGGAAATGCAGAGTATGCCCGCAAACACTGGGAAACATTGGGGATTTGGGCCGATTATCTGTTGAAAGAGGGGCTTGATCCGGACAATCAATTGTGTACGGATGATTTCGCCGGACATCTTGCCCGTAATGCCAACCTTTCGGTCAAGGCGATCATGGGGATTGCCGGGTATGGAAAACTTGCCGAGATGTTGGGAGACGATGAACAAGCCGTCCGATATCTCTCGGCTGCCCGCGAGATGGCGGAAACATGGGAACGGATGGCTGACGATGGAGATCATTTCCGGTTGACATTCGATAAAGAAGGGTCGTGGAGTCAGAAGTATAATCTGGTTTGGGACAAGGTTTGGGGAACAAAGGTCTTTCCGGAACGGATCGCCCGGAAGGAGGTGGCCTTTTATTTGACAAAACAGCAGCCGTTCGGACTTCCCCTTGACAGTCGGAAGACGTATACCAAGGTGGATTGGATTTTGTGGACTGCTTGTTTGGCTGACACGCCGGAAGACTTCGGGCGTTTGGTTGAACCTGTGTGCAAGTATGTGAATGAAACGGAACCACGTGTACCTTTGACGGATTGGTATGAGGCGGTTGATGGCAAATCCATCAATATGCGTGCCCGTTCCGTTGTAGGCGGATTCTTTATGAAGATGCTGGAAAAGGAGATGGAAAAGAGTAATTAGTTTTATAAATTATTAATTTATTAAGTTATCATGAAGAAGACCTTATTAGTATGTTGTGCATTGGCACTGACCTTGGGCGTACAAGCTCAATGGAAACCGGTGGGAGATAAGATCAAGACACCGTGGGCGGAACAAGTGAACCCGGCGAATGTCCTTCCCGAATATCCCCGTCCTCAATTGGAACGCGGTGATTGGCAAAATCTGAACGGTGAATGGGAATATGCCATCAAACCGGTCGGTGATGTAGAGCCGGCTACATTCGATGGCAAGATTTTGGTTCCTTTTGCTGTCGAGTCCTCTCTTTCAGGCGTACAGAAAGAAGTAGGCGAAAACAACGAATTATGGTATAAGCGTACTTTCTCTATTCCTTCTGCATGGAAAAATAAAGATATCGTATTGAATTTCGGTGCGGTGGATTGGAAGGCGGATGTGTTTGTAAACGACATCCTGATCGGTTCCCATAAGGGCGGTTTCACTCCGTTCTCTTTCAATATCACTCCGTATCTGACAGGAAAGAGCAACCAGAAGCTGGTTGTCCGCGTATGGGACCCGAGCGATAAGGGATATCAACCGCGCGGTAAACAGACTTCCCGCCCGGAAGGTATCTGGTACACACCTGTGACCGGTATCTGGCAGACCGTATGGTTGGAACCGGTGGCTGCTGCCCATGTGACTTCCGTAAAGTCTATTTCCAATATCGACAATAATACATTGAGTGTGACGGTCGGAACATCCTGCAACTGCAATTCCGGTATCGTAACCGTGAAATTGTTGGACAAAGGACAGGTTGTGGCTTCCGCAAAAGGCGTTCAGGGTAAGGAATTGCGTTTGTCCGTACAGAACCCGACACTTTGGAGCCCTTCCAATCCGTATCTGTATGATATGACGGTTTCTTTGTCAAAAGACGGAAAGGTACTGGACGAAGTAAAATCCTATACGGCTTTCCGTAAGATCTCTTCCAAACGCGATGCCGACGGTATTATGCGTATGCAGTTGAACAATCAGGACTTATTCCAGTTCGGCCCGCTGGACCAGGGATGGTGGCCTGACGGACTTTACACGGCTCCGACGGATGAAGCATTGCTGTTCGACATCAAGAAAACGAAAGACTGGGGCTTCAACATGATCCGTAAGCACGTGAAAGTGGAACCGGCACGCTGGTACTACCATTGCGATAAGGAAGGTATCCTTGTATGGCAGGATATGCCGAGCGGTGATCACGGCTCTTACATCTGGGATCACCATGTGTATAACGGTGGAAAAGACAATGAACGTACCCCTGAATCCAAAGCCAACTATTACCGTGAATGGAAAGAGATCATGGACCTTTGCGTATCCAATCCTTCCGTAGTCGTTTGGGTTCCTTTCAATGAGGCTTGGGGACAGTTTGATACGGAAAAAACCGTTGAATGGACAAAGACTTACGATCCTTCCCGTTTGGTAAACCCGGCAAGTGGCGGTAACCATCGTCCTTGTGGTGATATCCTGGATTTGCATAATTATCCGGCTCCCGATATGTTCCTGTTCGACCCGAAACGTGTGAATGTGTTGGGTGAATACGGCGGCATCGGCCTTCCGGTGGAAAATCACTTGTGGTGGAACAAACGTAACTGGGGATATGTGCAGTTTAAGAACAGCGACGAAGTGACGGCTGAATATGTCAAATATGCCAATATCCTGAAAAATTATGTGAAACGTGGCTTCTCTGCCGCTGTCTATACGCAGACGACCGATGTGGAAGGTGAAGTAAACGGCTTGATGACATACGACCGCAAAGTGATCAAGATCAATGAAGCAGCCGTAAAGAAAGCCAATCAATCGGTTATTAACGAATTAAAGTAGAAGCATGAAACGGATTAGCATCGCTTTTATATCTCTTTTTCTGTGCGTGGCCTCCGTTTGGTCCATGCCGCGTCCCGAATACCCCCGTCCGCAGTTCGAGCGGGCGGGTTGGGTCAACCTGAATGGAGAATGGACCTGCTCGTTTGATTTCGGCGGTTCGGGGATGGAGCGCGAGTTCTATAAATCGAACGGTTTTGACAAGAAAATCACTGTGCCTTTCTGTCCGGAAAGTAAATTGTCCGGCATAGGATATACGGACTTCATCAATCATTTCTGGTATCAGCGTCCGATCACGATCCCGCAGGAATGGAGCGGAAAGAACATTCTGCTTAATTTCGGTGCGGTCTACTATAAATCGGAAGTCTATATCGATGGTGTTCTGGCCAACCGTCATTTCGGCGGAACTTCCTCGTTTGCCGTGGATATCACTTCTTTGGTAAAGCCGGGCCAGACACACAGTCTGGTCGTTTATGTGGAGAGCGATGTGCGCGGAGCGACACAGCCGGCGGGGAAACAGAATCTGCAATTTGAGTCGTATGCATGTAATTATACTCGTACGACCGGTATCTGGCAGACGGTCTGGATGGAAGCCGTCCATCCGGAAGGATTGCAATCGGTACAGGTGTTGACGGATATCGACCAGCAGCAGTTGGTGGTCCGTCCCCGCTTCTATAAAGAAGCAGGAGGAAAATTGCAGGTGACGCTGAAAGACAACGGCAAGGTTGTTGCCAATCAGACGGTTTCGGCAAGTTCTCTGTCTTCCGTAGTTCTTCCGGTCAAGAAGATGAAGACCTGGAGCCCGGAAAGCCCTTTTCTGTACGATCTGGAGTACAAGGTTTTGGATAAGAATGGAAATATAGTTGATGAGGTAAATGGTTATGCCGGTATGCGTAAAGTGCATATCGAAGGCAATAAGATTTATCTGAACAATAAGCCTTACTACCAGCGTCTGGTGCTCGACCAGGGTTTTTATCCCGACGGTATCTGGACGGCTCCGAGTGACGAGGCGTTGAGACGGGATATCGAATTGTCCATGGAGGCCGGTTTCAATGGCGCCCGCTTGCATCAGAAGGTTTTCGAAGAACGTTTTTATTATTGGGCGGATAAGATGGGTTATCTGACTTGGGGGGAAGCTTCCAGCTGGGGGATGGATTGCAACGATACGGAGACGGCCCGTAATTTCATTACCGAATGGAGTGAAATCGTGCAGCGCGACCGTAACCATCCGTCACTCCTGATCTGGACGCCGACCAACGAGGAGTTTTGGCCGGATCGCGTACAGTATCCGCGCCTGATGCACGACCTTTATAACTTGACGAAGATGATCGACCCGACGCGTCCTTTCCACGGGACAAGCGGCGGTGTGCATGTGGCAACTGATATCTGGACTATTCATAATTATGAACAAAATCCGGCAGAGTTGAAGAAGCAGTTGTATAATGATGGCAAATTGTTCGTGACTCCGAAATGGGAGATTCAGCTGATGCCGAAGAATATCGGTTTCAACGGCCTGAAATATACGGATCAATATCGTTTCCCTGAATATAAGAAGGATATGCCTTACCTGGTGGATGAGTTCGGCGGTATCAAATGGAATCCGGCACAGCAGATGGAGAGTGCCCAGAATACCTCCTGGGGCTATGGCGAACCTCCCCGTTCGTTGGAAGAGTTTTACGCTCGTCTGGAAGGTCAGGTAGATGCGGTCTTGTCTCTTTCGAAGGATATTTGGGGCTATTGTTATACGCAACTTACGGATGTGGAACAGGAGCAAAACGGTATTTATTATTATGACCGTACGCCTAAGTTCGACATGAAACGTATCCACGCTATTTTCAGTAAGACACCAGAATCAGAATAATAACGGACTAAAAATCGAGAAAGGGGGCAGGGAATATCTTTGCCCCCTATTTTGTTTGTGGCTCTTGTCTGTTTTTTTACCATCTGCTTCAGCAGATGGTAGATGATATTCTCCGGCAAAGCCGGTTCCTTTGTGGGGGTTAATCCCTTTAAAAACAATATATATTTAACCTTCTTCCAGTCCTTCAGCTGAAGCTGACGGCAAAAGATGGGTGGTGAGATAGACTGTATTAAATGGCTATTTGATTGATGGCTTATTGTAAAAAACAGGTTATTTAACAATCGGCAGACTTACTGATGAAAAGGTTCGGGCGTTTTGTTTTGGAAGGTAAAACGGACCATTTTGCATTTATTTGCCGGCTTTTTCTCACGACGACCGTCTTCATCGCTATGAGAACGGACTTTATCGCCATGAAGACGGTCGTCACTACCCATGACATCGGCACCTCACGGCAACGAAGACGGTCGTCGTGGGAAAGTTCTGCGCACCTCACGGCGGAAAGCCGGAAAAAGAGTTTTGACATAAACGGAAAGCGTCCCGGCTTTGTCCGCAAATATTCGATTCTCCGGAAGTTTAGCTTTATCATATTTTCTTGTTTTTTCCGATCAGACTGACACAACGGAGCTGATAACGGGATAAGTTGCTTATCACATACTCTCTGTTGTCAAACAAAAACCGCCCGATGAGACAAAATGTAAGTTCAAAATGAACCGGAATTTCAGATGAAATAGAAAAAGGGCAAAATGGGGGTTATTGTCATATTCTTGTATTATCAAAGCAATCTGCCAACAGGTAAACCAAAATCAGCCGTCTCGTCGGGTTCCTTCTCCAACTTTTCCGTTACGATCATCGACTATCACTTCTTGTTGAATGACTTCATTGAGAAAACTGATGATAAGATCTATTATTTACATGGAATACGTCTTGAGGGATTTATTTCAAGATCTGCCAGAAATGAATCATAAATGATGATTTATGGGTGTGATGGAATGACATCGTTGTCGAAATGATTGTCGTTCTGTAGGGGCAGGTTCTAAACCTGCCCGATATCGACAAATATACATGTTGCAATCGGGCGGGTTTAGAACCCGCCCCTACAGCGACACCTTAAATATACCCATAAATCATCATTTAATTGGCTCATTATTTCCTCCATTGGCATATTGGCACATTATCTCATTATTTCTTAAACTGGATATGATTTTGATGTGGTATCTTGAATCGATCGTTATTAAACTTTGTTTTTGAAAAAGAATGTTTATCTTTGTTTCATGATTGCCTTACAAGAGTTGTAGCGACAATTCCGGGCAATGCTAAATTAGAATAAAGCATTTTAACGTATTATTCCGCGCTCATGAAATCCCCATTTTAGCACGGCGGGATAATGACAACTAAATGCTCACGTCGATTGTATATACAGAAAATGTATAATTTAATCTGGCGTGGGCTGTTGTTTATTATCTACGTGCGTGGCATGGGGATGCCTATGAGCTGGATAATGGCGGCAGTTCCACGCCTTTTTTGTGTGCTGCCGTCTTTATTTTTCCAATGCTTACATAATTAATATATCATACATTTTTTGAAAAGAGGTGTGCCGGTGGCCTCACATCACCGGCAAGGTTTAATACAGCAACGCCCGTTCGTGAGAATAGGCGTTGTATTTTTTTATAACATAGAGAATAGACAATATGCAAGAGACGTTCAACATTGAAAACCTTAAAGGTAGATGCCGGGAGAATCTCCCGCTTTCTTCCCGCGACCAAATCGAATTGATGTGGAGCCTGCGGGAACCTTACCGTTGGCTTCATGGCATACGGGAGGTAGATGAACAAATCACGTTCGACCGTACAAATGTGATTTGTATATCGGATATTAGTGATTTCGGAAAAGATGCCCGTACACTGTTTATCCTTCTTCGCGACGGTTCTGTTTGGCTGTTGTCCGGTATCGACAGCCGTTGTTGCCGGCTTAATATCCATCGGCCGTTCAACGCCAAAATCCGGTTTTACCTTTGGCGGTTGGGAGAAAGGATCGCGTGTTTCCTGCAATGAAAGGTTTTACTGCTAAACCGGCATATCCTGCTGATTATTTGTTTAGCCATATTTTTATACGCTTATTCATAGGCTTTTCAAAATAGTAGTAGGAAAGCAGGCTAAGCAGGACGATAATGCCGAACAGAACCGGAACTGCAATATACCACGCTATATGGAAACTGCTTCCTTTCTGCCATTCCGAATAGGTGAGCAGAACAAAAAGATGGATCAGATAAAAACTGAAACTGATCTCTCCTCCTATTATTAAAAAGCGGTTGGAGAGGAGACGCGAAACGTAGCCTTTTTGTAATGAGAAACTGATCAGGATCGCGGCTACCGGTAGCCAATAGTAACAGGAGTATCTATATACTTTAGGTATTTCTACCGCATAGAAATAAAAAGCGAAAAATAAGATAATGGAAGCTATTTCAATGAGAGTCCCTTGAGATAAGGTGATGTTTTTGTTTTTCAGTCGGTCGTATAGCTGGAATAGCAGCGTACCGACGAGGAAGTCCGGGAGCCGGGTGATCGGATTCACATACCAATATCCTTTAATATCGCTTTCAGGAGTAAAATGCATACCGACAACGATCAGAATGGTTGCAATTACAAAAACATAAAGCAGATGCTTGTAATTCCCGGTTAACGGAATGAGGAAAGGAAAGCAGAAATAAAAAAGCTGCTCGCAACATAAACTCCAGGAAGGGCTGTTGAATGAGAAGAAATAATCGGCTTTGGGTATGTAGCTGTTTGTCAGTGTGAGCGAAGCTAAAAAGTGTTTGAGCCAATCCATTGCTCCCGACGCGATTACATAGTTGCCTAATACAACGGCAATCAATAACGTCAGCCAATGGAGCGGATAAATGCGGGCTATGCGTGCCACCCAAAAAGTTCGTTTGGTTATCTTGTTTTCGCTTAGTCGCTTTTGATAATTATAAGCTATGATAAAACCGCTCAATACAAAAAAGAAGCTGACACCGACAAACCCTTCTTTGAAAAAGTGGGTATTGAAAAAGCTGTCTATCACGTAGCAGTGTGCACTGAAAACCATTATGGCGAATATAAACCGTAGTGATGTTAATGTGTCGATCATGGCTTTGTTTTTTTGTCTGGTTGTAAAGATCGGAATTTAATTCGGATAAAAATTTATGGAGAGGCACTAAAAACTCTATAGGCAGGCGATAAAAATCTATTTCCTTCTAATAAATTCTGTAATCAGTGTCAGCGATTACATAATCATTGCCAGCGATTATATAATCAGTGGCGGTGATTTTATAATTAGTGTCACTGATTACAGAATAAATGCAAGGGGAAACAAGATTTGTCCCCTGTCTGTTATCTTTTAGATTGCCGGCAGAGCTGTATTGTTTAAATCAATTATAATCTGTAACTTTGCCGAATAAACAGAATTTGGAATGAAATATAATACGGAAGAAAAGAAATTGGTTATGCCCGAATATGGACGCAATATACAGAATATGGTGGACTATTGCATTACCATTCAGGACAGAGAAGAACGTAAACGCTGTGCAGACACAATAATCAACATCATGGGAAACATGTTTCCCCATCTACGTGATGTAAACGACTTCAAACATATTCTTTGGGATCACCTGGCTATTATGGCCGACTTTAAACTGGATATCGATTATCCGTACGAGATCGTGAAGAAAGAAGACCTTTACTCGCGTCCCCCGCGCATACCTTATAATAATTCACGGATTCGCTACCGTCATTACGGCAAGACGCTTGAGAAAATGATCCAGAAAGCAACCGAATTCGAACCGGGTATGGAAAAGGACCAGTTGATCAAATTGCTGGCTACCCAGATGAAGAAATCGTTCCTGACCTGGAACAAGGAATCCGTAGACGACCGGAAGATATTCAAAGACCTCGACGAACTGTCCGAAGGACGGATCATCTTGGATGAAGAAGTGCACAAGCTGGCGGAAAGCCGTGATATACTCGCTCGCAACAGTACGAACAGTAAGAAAAATTATTCACGTAAAGGCCGATGAGTTCATTTGTCATAGAAGGCGGTTACCGGTTGTCCGGTGAGATTTTCCCGCAGGGCGCAAAGAATGAAGCCTTGCAGGTCATTTGTGCAACTTTGCTTACGCCGGAAAAAGTGACAATCCATAACGTCCCGGATATCCTGGATGTGAATAACCTGATACAGCTCCTGCGCGATATGCAGGTGAAGGTGGAACATCCGGCTGCCGATACCTATACTTTCCAGGCCGATGCCGTCGACTTGAATTATCTCGAGACAGACGAATTCCTGCGTAAAAGCGGTTCCCTGCGCGGCTCGGTGATGATTGTCGGTCCGCTGGTCGCCCGTTTTGGCAAAGCGTTGATCCCGAAACCGGGAGGCGATAAGATCGGGCGCCGTCGTCTGGATACCCACTTTGTCGGTATTCAGAGGTTAGGGGCTTGTTTCAGTTATGATCCCGACCGCCAACTCTACGAAATAGAGGCGAAGAAGCTGAAAGGCGCTTATATGCTGCTCGACGAGGCTTCGGTGACCGGTACGGCCAATATCCTGATGGCGGCTGTGCTTGCGGAAGGAAAAACAACGATCTATAATGCCGCCTGCGAACCATATCTGCAACAACTTTCTTCCATGCTGAACCGTATGGGAGCCCGTATTTCGGGTGTCGGCTCCAATCTGCTGACAATAGAAGGGGTTGAGGCGCTGGGAGGCACTACGCATACGATCCTGCCGGATATGATCGAGGTCGGCAGTTTTATAGGAATGGCCGCTATGACCGGTTCCGATATCACGATCAAAAATACAGGCTATGATATGCTGGGGATTATTCCCGATTCATTCCGCCGCCTGGGGATTACGGTCGAGCAGACCGGCGACGATATCCATATCCCGACGCATGATTCCTATCAGATCGATACCTTTATCGACGGTTCCATCATGACGATTGCCGATGCTCCCTGGCCGGGGCTGACGCCGGACTTGCTGAGTGTCTTCCTGGTTGTGGCGACGCAGGCCGTCGGCAGCGTACTGATCCATCAGAAGATGTTCGAAAGCCGCCTTTTCTTTGTCGACAAGCTGATCGACATGGGGGCGCAGATCATTCTTTGCGATCCGCACAGGGCGACTGTGATCGGGTTGGGCAATCGTTTCAAACTGCGTGGTTCCAACATGGTATCTCCGGATATCCGTGCGGGTATTGCCTTGCTGATTGCGGCGATGAGTGCCGAAGGAACCAGCCATATCCACAATATCGACCAGATAGACCGCGGATATCAGAATATTGACAAACGGTTGAACAGCATCGGGGCGCGTATTACCCGACTTTAAACATTCTTGTCATGATTAAAAAAGAAGATGTTTTCAAGATAGGACAGTTTGCCAAACCTCATGGCATAAAAGGGGAGATCGCGCTGGTTACCAACAGCGATGTTTTCGACGATTCGGACGATCCGTATATCGTGTGCGAGATGGACGGAATCCTGGTCCCTTTTTTCATCGAGGAATATCGCTATAAGACGGATACCGTCATCCTCTTGAAGTTGAAGAATGTGGACGACGAGAAAGCGGCCCGTGAATTTTCAAACCGCGAAGTCTTTTATTCACTCGATGAAGTGGACGAGGATGACCTGGTGGGAGATATGACATGGGACAGTTTTATCGGCTACCGGGTCATAGACGGGCATCACGTCGAAATCGGCGAGATTACCGATGTCGACGAGTCGACCATCAATGTCCTTTTGCAGATCGACCATAACGGCGAAGAGCTGTTGTTGCCTGCCGCCGAAGAACTGATCTTGTCTGCCGATCATGAGAATAAGACGCTGGCCGTTTCCATCCCGGAAGGCCTGCTGGATTTATGAAATTGACGAATACACATGGCACAAAAGCAAAGACGAACAAATAAGAAATCATTCTGGCACCGGATCCGGTTTAAATACAAACTGTCTTTCTTCAATGAAGGAACGCTGGAAGAAGTATGGTCTTTCCGGTTGTCGCAGCTTTCCGCATTTGCGATGTTAGGCTTGTTTGCTTTCCTGCTGATCGCCTTTACTGCCTTTATCATTATTAAGACGCCGATACGCAACTACCTGCCGGGTTATCTGGATGTGGAAGTCCGTAAGGAGATCATGCAGAATGCCCTGCGTGCCGATTCGCTGGAAAGGATGGTACAGATACAATCTCTTTATCTGAATAATGTAGCCGGTATCTTGTCGGGAACGATGCCGATCGATTCGATTCGCGAGATCGATTCGCTGGCGCGGGTGAATCCTGACTATGAGATTCCGCAGACGAAGGAGGAGAAGAAATTTGTAAAAGATTTTGAAGAGGCGGAGAAATATAACCTGGCTGTCCTGGACCCGAACCCGGTTCCTACCGACGGCGTCTTTTTCTATAAACCTGTCAATGGAGTGGTCTCTTCGCATTATGATGCCAACATCCGGCATTATGGAGTGGACTTGGTTGCCGCCCCGAAAGAAAGCGTGCTGGCGACATTGGATGGTACGGTGGTCTTTGCCGGCTTCGATCCGAACTCCGGAAATGTGATACAGGTGCAGCATAAGAACGGCTTTTTATCGATCTATAAACATAATGAATTATTGCTGAAAGAGGTGGGCGACCGTGTCGTAGCGGGCGAGGCCATTGCTCTGGTAGGCAATACGGGCAAATTGTCGACCGGTCCGCATCTCCATTTCGAGTTGTGGTATAAAGGTGGTCCGGTCAACCCCGAAGAATATATAGCATTTTAATACGCATGAAAAGAAACTTGGCCATATTAGGCTCTACAGGTTCTATCGGAACGCAGGCTCTGGAAGTAGTCAGCGAGCATCCCGACCTTTTTGAAGTGTATGCCCTCACTGCCAATAATCAGGTGGATCTGCTGATCAACCAGGCACGTAAATATATGCCCGAAGTGGTGGTAATCGCCAACGAGCAGAAATATCCCGAATTGAAGGAGGCGCTGGAAGACCTCCCCATCAAGGTGTGGGCGGGCTCGGATGCCATTGCCCAGGTCGTGCAGTCGGAACCGATCGACATGGTGCTGACGGCGATGGTGGGATATGCCGGGTTGAAACCGACGATTGCTGCGATTAAGGCTGGAAAGGCAATTGCTTTGGCCAACAAAGAAACCTTGGTTGTTGCAGGTGAACTGATCACGGCTTTAGCTGTCGAACACAAAGTACCTATCCTGCCCGTTGATTCTGAACATTCTGCCATCTTCCAGTGTTTAGCGGGAGAGTGGGAGAATCCGGTGGAGAAGATATTGCTGACGGCTTCCGGCGGCCCTTTCCGTACCAAGACAATGGAGGAACTGGCGGTTGTAACCAAAGCGCAGGCGTTGAAGCATCCGAACTGGAGCATGGGCGCGAAGATCACGATCGACTCGGCGTCGATGATGAACAAAGGGTTCGAAATGATCGAGGCGAAGTGGTTGTTCGGTGTTACGCCGGAGCAGATACAGGTCGTGGTACATCCGCAGTCGGTGATCCATTCGATGGTTCAGTTTGAAGATGGCGCGGTGATGGCGCAGTTGGGTATTCCCGACATGAAACTTCCGATCAGCTATGCTTTCTCTTATCCCAAACGGTTGCACAGTAAGGCGCCCCGTTTGGATTTCACTCAATATGCAACGCTTACTTTCGAGGAGCCGGATATGGAACGTTTCCGTAACCTGGCATTCGCTTTCGATGCGGTCCGGAAAGGCGGAAATATGCCTTGCATCCTGAATGCCGCTAATGAAGTGGTGGTTGCCGCTTTCCTGCGTGACGGGATCGGTTTCCTGCAAATGAGCGACGTGATCGAAAAAACAATGGCAAAAGCCACCTTTATCCCTGTTCCCACGTACGAAGATTATGTGGCGACGGATGCGGAGGCACGGCGGATTACCGCTGAATTATTTTAAACATATGTAAAATTTAGAGACAAATAGATGGAGACATTTTTAGTTAAGGCCCTTCAGCTCATTCTGAGCTTATCGATATTAGTGTTAGTTCACGAGTTCGGGCATTTTATCTTTGCCCGTATCTTTAAGGTCCGGGTGGAGAAATTCTACCTTTTCTTTGACCCCTGGTTTTCGATATTCAAATTCAAGCCTAAAAACAGTGATACGGAATACGGTGTCGGCTGGCTTCCCTTAGGAGGTTATTGCAAGATATCGGGTATGATCGACGAAAGTATGGACAAGGAGGCGATGGCACAGCCGCCGAAGCCTTATGAGTTCCGTTCCAAGCCTGCCGGACAGCGGTTGATGATTATGGTTGCCGGCGTGCTGTTCAACTTCCTGTTGGCGTTGTTTATTTATTCGATGGTGCTGTTCACCTGGGGCGATACGTTCCTGCCGCTGAAAAATGTGAAGGCCGGTATGGACTACAGTGAAACGTTCCATAACGTAGGATTCCAGGATGGCGATGTCCTGTTGAAAGCGGACGATACGGAGTTGGAACGTTTCGGTGAAGACTGTTTCCGCCATGTCCTCAATGCACAGACCGTAACGGTTCTGCGTGACGGTGTGGAGACGGTTATTCCCATCCCTGAAGATATGGCACAGCGCGTTATGCGGGATAAGAAAGGGTTTGCCTCCTATCGTTTCCCGATGGTCGTGCGCGAACTGGGTGAAACGGTAAGTGGTGTATCACCTGCCGCTACTGCCGGTTTGCAGCCGAAAGACAGTATCGTCTCTATCAACGGCATCGTAACCCCTTCTTTCTATGAAGTGGGAGAGGTGCTTGCAGAAAATAAGGATAAGGATGTCACAGTCGGCTTCTACCGTGCCGGTGTCCCGCAAACGTTGACATTGCATACGGATACGACCGGGAAAATGGGGGTTTATCCTGTTTCTCCTTTTGATATGTATCAGACGGTGACTCGTAAATATGGTTTCTTCGAGTCTTTCCCAGCCGGTGTCATGCTGGGGGTGAATACGCTGAAAGGCTATGTCAGCGACATGAAATATGTCTTTACGAAAGAGGGTGCTTCCAGTTTGGGCGGCTTCGGTACGATCGGCAGCCTGTTCCCGGCGGAATGGGATTGGCAGGCGTTCTGGATGAAGACGGCTTTCCTTTCCATCATCCTCGCCTTTATGAATATCCTGCCGATTCCGGCTCTGGACGGCGGACACGTGATGTTCCTGCTCTACGAAGTGATTGCACGCCGCAAGCCGAGCGACAAGTTCCTCGAATATGCGCAGATCACCGGAATGTTCCTGTTGTTCGCTTTGCTGATCTATGCGAATGGAAATGATATTTTCAGGTATTTCTTCAAATAAGCGGTGAATTTGCAATTCATTTGTTTAGGGTTCACCTTCACAATGCCTGTAAGTTCTTATAGTCCAGATAGATCTGGTGAACCCTTCACATTAACATGCAGTTTGCTAACTGTTTACGACGGTGTGAAGGGTGAAGGCACTTCGTGAAAATCGGATAAAGAGGTTGTTTTTATAGCTCCCGTTCCATAAAATACGGGGCGGGAATGAAAAAATATAGCCTATAGGCCATCTGTAAACGGGCTATAGGTTGTCGCTGAAAAGGTGCAAGTCTTTTTATGAAGACGTGCCTGTCTTTTTCCGGAGCGACAGGCATCCTTTGCAAAACATATATGCTTTGCTTTTAAAACATATATATTCGATTTCAAAGCACCTATGTTTCTTGTGGAAAAGAGGGTAGCAATAAAAAAGAATCCCCCGCATATCGAGTAAGACGAGCTTCTCTCGATATACGGGGGATTTCCCGTTATAAAGTTTTTTAGATATTATTTATTTCGCTGCATTGATAGCATCCAGGATCTTTTTGGAGTTGGCATCGGCTGCATTCAGAGCGACTGCCTGTTCCAGGTAACCTTTTGCTTTTGCCATCTGGGCATCTGCTTTCTTCTTTTCGGCAGCGTATTTGTCAGGATCGGATGTTGCGATCGGATTGGCATCGGCGAGGATTTTTGCACCTGCATTGTAGAACATAACGCCGAGGCTGTACAGAGCATTGCCTTTATATTTGGCGTTACCTACAACCAATACGTCTTTAAACAGTTCTTCCGCTTCCTCGGTTTTACCAGCTTTCTGGGCTGCCTGTCCTTTCTTCATGCAATATGCATACAGAAGTTTTTCGAGGTTTGCGTTCTGGGCATTCGCTTTCAGACCTGCTTCGACTGTAGTTGTAAAATCGGCAGCTTTGTCCTGACTGCGCAGAGACATTGCCTTTCCTACATAAGCATCGTCTGCTTTATATCCCTTTTGAATTGCCATGTCGTAGAACTTGATGGCGTCATCATACTTTTTAGCATTGTAAGCAGCAAATGCACAGTTAAAGATACGGCTTTCGTCTTCATAGTTCGTAAGTTTCAGGTATTCGCTGTACTTTGTTACAACTTCGGGATAGTTCTTTGCAGTCATAGCTGCGTCTCCTTCTTCGCGCAGTTTGTCTGCGTTCGCATCTTGTGCGAATAAATTGCCTACACTCAGGCAAAAAGCCAGTAATAAGATAATTTTCTTCATGGTGATTAAATGTAATATTTAAATTTGTTCGACTAAGGTAGTAAGTGTAATGTAAGGGACAAAAGGATTTTATGTTTTTTTAGATTTATAAAGAATATGAAGGGGGAATTTCAAAACGGACAAGAGATTGCCTGAAAAGTAACTTTGTCATGGCAGACTTGATACATTATTTTATTCTAAGCTTATTATCAATACTTTGTATGCGATTCCAGGCCAAGTCCGGGATGAAAGAGCTGACGCTCATGTTGAGGAAATAATGAGCTATCCCGTTCCCGTGCTTGACACGGGATCGCAATAGAACCGACCGTATAAACTCTAATTGATAAGGCCTGTTTCTCTGCGGCCCCGCGTCAAGCGCGGGGACAGGATAGTTCTGTCAAGAACCGAAATAATATATTTTGGTACGGTTGCCCTGTTACAAGGCAGGAAAGCAAGGAAGCTCAAAAGCCTCTGCCACTGCCGGGTAAACGATGTTTCCCTCCACGATGTTAAGTCCGAGTGCCAGCGATTTGTCGGCTTCGCAAGCCTGCCTCCATCCTTTGTCCGCCAATTTCAGAACGTACGGAAGGGTGGCGTTGGTGAGAGCAAGAGTCGAGGTCTGGGGGACGGCTCCCGGGATATTGGCTACGCAATAGTGTACGATCCCATCCACTTCGAAGACCGGATCGGCATGGGTAGTCGGGTGCGAGGTCTCGAAACAACCGCCCTGGTCGATGGCGACATCTACCAATACGCTGCCTTTCTTCATCAGCTTGAGCATATCGCGGGTAATCAGGTGGGGGGCTTTGGCTCCCGGTATCAGTACGGCGCCGATCACCAGGTCTGTTGCCGGCAGTTCCTGTTCGATGTTGTGGGTGGAAGAATATAATGTCTTGACATTGGCAGGCATGATCTCGTCCAGATAACGCAGGCGGGGCAGCGATATATCGGCTATTGTGACATCCGCACCCATGCCGGCGGCCATTAACGCGCCGCTGTGTCCGACTACGCCACCGCCCAAAACAAGCACTTTAGCCGGTTTGACACCCGGAACACCGCCCAGCAGGATTCCTTTTCCTCCCTGCGGCTTTTCCAGGAAACGGGCTCCTTCCTGTGTAGACATGCGTCCGGCCACTTCGCTCATGGGGATCAGGAGGGGAAGCGTGCCGTCGGGATTCTCGACCGTCTCGTATGCCAGGCAGATGGAACCGCTTTTCATCATCGCTAATGTCAGCGTTTCGTCTGAAGCAAAATGAAAATAGGTGAAGAGTAATTGCCCTTTTCGCACGAGCGGGTACTCGACTGCGACCGGTTCTTTTACTTTTACGATCATCTCGGCTATCTTATATACATCTCCGATAGCGGGAAGGATCTTTGCACCTGCCGCCTCATAGGCAGCATCCGGGAATCCGCTGTTTTCACCGGCTGTATGTTGAACATACACGGTGTGTCCTCGTGTTACCAACTCCTTAGCACCGGCGGGCGTAAGTGCCACGCGGTTCTCATTGTTCTTGATTTCTTTAGGAATTCCGATGATCATATTGTTAGTATTTAATGGATTATTGGTCCACAATATACAAATAATATGACAAAATGATATTCCGGAAATGTTATTTTTTGAAAAGACAAATAAAGGCGGCCTTTTCGGGGCCGCCTTCGCTTGCTTGTTACCGGATAGGATTATAAGCCTTGTCCGTGGCAGTTCTTGTATTTCTTACCGCTTCCGCAAGGACAGGGATCATTACGGCCTACGCGTTTTTCGGCGCGAACCGGTTCCTGGCGCGGCTGCTGCGGAGCACGTTCTTCCGGAGTGTTGTTACCGGTGATATCGGTCTTTTCAGCGCGATACTTGCTCATGTCCTGACGGCGTTCGGCTTCAGCTTTCTGGATGGCGATACGCTGGCGGGCAGCCTCTTCCATAGCGGCCTGGCGGGCAGCCATAGCCTGCTTTTCTTCTTCGGTCGGCTCTTCGCGAACAGGGATCTGACCACGCATCAGGACAGCGGCTGTCTTGCGGTTCATCACATCCACCATATTCTTGAACAGGTTGTAAGATTCCAGCTTGTAGATCAACAGAGGATCTTTATTTTCGTAGCTGGCGTTCTGTACCGAGTGGCGCAGTTCGTCCATTTCACGCAGGTGCTCTTTCCAGGCTTCGTCGATCGTGTGCAGGACAATCGATTTCTGGAATGCCTTTGTGATGGCCTTGCTTTCTGTTTCGTAAGCTTCTTTCAGGTTGCAGGAAACATTAAACATCCGTTTGCCGTCTGTAATGGGGATCATGATGTTTTCATACATCGCACCCTGATTTTCGTAAACCTGCTTGATAACCGGGTTGGCAACCTGCGTCATACGATCCATGCGGCGTTTGAACAGTTGCAGCGCTTCGTCGAACAGCTTATCAGACAGTTTATCGGCTTTGCCGCTCTTGAATTCTTCTTCCGTGAACGGACATTCCATTGCGAACGTCTTGAACAGTTCCAGCTTGAAACCTTCGTAATCTCCGTCGGCATGCTGGTCGACGATTGCAACGGAAGTATCATAAATCGTATTCAACACGTCCAAGCCGATACGTTCTCCCATAAGGGCGTGACGGCGGCGGGTATAGATTACGTTACGTTGCGAGTTCATCACGTCGTCGTATTCCAACAGACGTTTACGGATACCGAAGTTGTTTTCTTCCACCTTCTTCTGGGCACGTTCGACGGACTTGCTCAGCATACTGTGTTCAAGCACTTCGCCTTCCTTGAATCCTAATTTGTCCATCAGCCCGGCGATCTTCTCGGATGCGAACAGACGCATCAAATCATCTTCTAAGGAAACGAAGAATACGGAAGAACCCGGGTCACCCTGACGTCCGGCACGACCACGCAACTGGCGGTCTACACGACGGCTCTCGTGACGTTCCGTACCGATGATTGCCAAACCACCGGCTGCTTTCACTTCCTGCGACAGCTTGATGTCGGTACCACGACCGGCCATGTTGGTTGCGATCGTCACTTTACTGCTCTGTCCGGCAGTGGCAACGATTTCGGCTTCCTTCTGGTGCAACTTTGCGTTCAATACGCTATGGTTGATCTTACGCATGGTAAGCATACGGCTCAACAATTCGGAGATTTCGACGGATGTCGTACCCACCAGTACCGGGCGTCCGGCTTCCGTCAACTGGACGATCTCATCGATTACGGCGTTATATTTTTCACGCTTGGTCTTGTAGATGCGGTCGTTCATATCATTACGGGAGATCGGGCGGTTTGTCGGGATTACGACAACATCCAATTTATAGATGTCCCAGAATTCGCCTGCTTCCGTTTCGGCCGTACCGGTCATACCTGACAGCTTGTGATACATACGGAAGTAGTTCTGCAGGGTGATCGTTGCGAATGTCTGCGTGGCGGCTTCCACTTTCACGCGTTCCTTGGCTTCGATGGCCTGGTGCAAACCGTCGGAGTAACGGCGTCCGTCCATGATACGGCCTGTCTGCTCGTCCACGATCATGACCTTATTGTCCATCACAACATATTCATCGTCTTTCTCGAACAGGGTGTAAGCCTTCAACAACTGGTTGATCGTATGTACACGTTCGCTCTTGACGGAATAGTTGGCCAGCAATTCGTCTTTCTTGGCCTGTTTCTCTTCTTCGTTCTGGATATGTTCCAGTTCGGACAGCTGGGAGGTGATATCCGGCATTACGAAGAATGTCGGGTCGTCGGTCTTACCGGTCAACAAGTCGATACCTTTATCAGTCAATTCGATACTGTTATTCTTTTCGTCGATCACGAAGTACAGTTCGTCTGTCGCTTCGTGCATGTGGCGCATGTTTTCGGACAAGAAATATTCTTCCGTCTTCAACATCTGGGCTTTTACACCCTGTTCGCTCAGGAACTTGATCAGCGCCTTGTTACGCGGATATCCCTTGAAGGAACGGTACAGCTGGATAGAACCTTCTTCCACCTCTTTCTGATCGCTGCTTGCCATTTTCTTCTTGGCTTCAATCAACATCTTGGAGCAAAGGTCTTTTTGCGCGCTTACCACAACTTCCACATTCGGACGGAACTGTTCGAACAGCTGTTCTTCGCCGCGGGGGATCGGACCGGAAATGATCAACGGCGTACGGGCATCGTCGATCAACACGGAGTCGACCTCATCGACAATAGCATAGTTGTGTTTGCGCTGTACCAGGTCGTTCGGGCTGATCGCCATATTGTCACGCAGGTAGTCGAAACCGAATTCATTGTTCGTTCCGAACGTGATGTCGGCATTGTAAGCGGCACGGCGGGCGTCGGAGTTCGGCTGGTGCTTGTCGATACAATCTACCGACAGCCCGTGGAACATATACAACGGACCCATCCATTCCGAGTCACGCTTTGACAGGTAGTCGTTCACGGTTACCACGTGCACACCGTTACGGGTCAGGGCATTCAGGAATACCGGCAGGGTGGCCACCAATGTTTTACCTTCACCGGTCGCCATCTCGGCAATCTTACCTTTATGCAGAACGACACCACCGAACAACTGTACGTCGTAGTGAACCATATCCCAGGTGATTTCGTTACCACCGGCAACCCAATGGTTGTGGTAGAGGGCCTTGTCGCCGTCGATTTCCACAAAGTCATATTTGGTGGCCAGGTCGCGGTCGAAGTTGCTTGCCGTAACCTCGATCGTTTCGTTTTCAGAAAAACGGCGGGCCGTATCTTTCATGATGGAGAATACTTCGGGAAGAGATTCTTCCAACACCACTTCCATCTTTTCCGTGATGTTCTTTTCGATCTTGTCTACTTCGGCCCAGATCGCTTCACGTTCTTCCAGCTCCTTGTCGTCGATGCCTTTGCGCAGTTCTTCCACTTGGGCGCGTTCGTCGGCTACATAATCTTGGATACGCTGTTTGATTTCATCTGTTTTTGCACGAAGCTCGTCATTCGAGAGCTTTTGGATTGACGGATATACGGCCTTGATCTTATCCACGTACGGGGTAATTTCTTTCAGGTCTCGCTGCGACTTATTGCCGAACAGCTTCGTCATAAATTCATTAAATCCCATGATATACTTTATTGAATTGAAAATTGAAAATTGAAAATTGAAAATTATGGATTCAATGGTTCAACCTCGATTTTCGGACGTTATTATTCTTTTTATTTAGTTTGTGAAATAGTATTGTTTTAAGCAGGGAAACTGACAATTATCATTTTTTAGTTGTCAATTCCCTCAGCGGAAGGCTGAGGGATGCATTAGGTGGCCTGATCCTCAGCACATGGGTTACCGTAGGGGCTACCTCTGTGGCTTTTACTTCGCGGTAGATATGTTCCGGCTTGATACCGTTGCCCATAAACACCAGCGGGGTTATAACTGCGTTATTCCGTATTACTTTTACTTTCTCTTTCGGGTTGTCGTTGTTGATGGTCCATCCGGGCTGCAACTCGATGATCAGGTCGCCGCGGCTTGAAAGATGCGTGCCGTGGAGGTATTTGGAAGTCTTTTCGTTCCAGTTGCCCGTACGAAGGACGTTCTCGGTCGCAACGAACTGCACACCGCTGAATTCGCGCAGGAATTCGGCCGCTTTTTCCTGTATGACTGTCAGTTCCAGTTTTGCATCTTCTATCGCTTTGCGGTTCAGATAGATCTGGTTGTTATAGAACCCTTTTACCCAACTCGTGTGCTGGCCGTAGAGAGCCATCAGATACATATTGAGCAGGGCGACGCAACGTTTCGGATGGAATTCGCCATTCGTCAGCTGCATGCCGTCTGGATATTCTTCTTCACTCCTGTAATATCCCGAACCGGTAAAGACGATCAGCGTGTTGCTCAATCCGACCTTCTTGTCGATCTTGTCCAACAGTTGTTCCAGATCCTTATCCAGTTGATAATAGGTGTCTTGTATCTCGCGGGTATATTCCTTATTCATATTGCCGCGATAGTTGCCCGCATAGTAAGTGATGGAAAGCATATCCGGGCAGGAACGTGTACCGAAGGCTCCGTATTCGAGGAACTGAAGTGCCAGGCGGTTGATTTCCTTATTGATAAAAGGCGAGGTTTTCAGGTTGAAGAAACACTCGTTCGTATTTTCCTTGAATGTATATTTGAAAGGAATTTCGTCCAGCACGTACGGGAATGCGTTGAACTTGTCCGGCGACAGGGACGACGTCCAGGTCATCTGTTCCAGGCGTGCCGACAAGGATTCCGGGCCGTTGTTGTAGCGGTCCACATACCAGGGAAGCCCTTTGTAGTAGGTTGTCGTCGCCCATTTACCGTTGTAATCGTCCATCCAGAAAGCGCCGTTTGCCGCGTGTCCGGCAGAGATGATCGCACTTTCGGGGTTAGGAGCAATGGCATATACGTCGCTTCTGCCTTTGGAAGCGATTTTCAGTTCGTCTCCGATCGTGGAGCTGATCAGCTTCCGGGGGGAATAATGCTCTTTCGTATAGTTGCCGAGATAGTCCGGGTCGTACAAGACCGAAACTTCTTTTTCCTTGTCAAAGTCGTAGATATTCTTTCCGGATATCCCGCTGAAGTTCGGGTTACTTCCAGTGAACAGGGTCGCAAAAGCACTGGCTTCGTCGATGTCGGAGAATTCGAACCGGATGTTGTTATACACCAGTCCTTCATTCATCAACCGCTTGAAACCACGCTCGCCGAATGTGTTGTAAAAATATTCTATGTAATCGCCCCGCAACTGGTCGACCGTGATGCACACCACCAATTTGGGCGTGCTTTGTTGAGCCTCCATATTGGTGGCTGCCAGGATTGCGATGAGCGATGTTAGTATTTTTCGTACCCGATGTTCCATATTTTTCTGTAAACGCCATATCCCGAACGTAGCCAAAGGCTCATTACCAGCGGGATAAATGCTGTATTTAAGTGCTGCGGAATGAAATACCAGCCAGCCAGCATCAGCGTAAGCGCCGCAAAGTTAATAAAATGATAATAATATGCGGCCTTTCTTAACTTTTTTACTGCAAACAAAATAACAGCTACCAGATCAAAAGGTTGTAACCAGATGATGTTCCAATTCGGATAGACACATGGATGTGTCGAAATGAAGCTCAGGAAAAACAATACGACTCCTGCCATTCCCGCTATGAAAAACAAGATGCAGTCGACAATCCTGAAATAGGTTTTCCGGCGCCATTCGATGAACGTAACAGCCAGCACGACCAGGAAAAAGGCCCAACAGCAAACGAGTGGCGTAAAGAACCCCGTGTCCGGTCTCGCCTCGTCGGTAAGTCCGTTTATCAATGTCTTGGTAGAGCTTACCAATTCTTTCCGGGAACCGTCCGCGCCGGTAATGGTCGCCGTCCCGAACGCTTCTTTGAGATAAGGCGGGAGGAACATCATTTCATGGGCGGTCGCGATCCGGTCGGTCGGGCTGCCCAATGCCAGGTCGCATCCGAACGTAAGCCAGGGTTTGTTGCGCGTACAATAGTTGATGAGGTCGCGGAAGGTTTGCTCCCTGAACGGTGCGTTGTAGTCGATTTTTCCTCCTGCCTGTTTCTCGATAATGGCGGCAGGGCGTGTCGCGCAATTGTCGAAAAAGAAATTATAGCGGTACACGCGGTTTTCCGGCAGATTGTTAATCACTAAGGCCTCCCATATCTGCGCTTTTCCGGCGGAGTCGAGGTCCAGGATTTGTTCGGTCACCTCGCTCCCCCGCATCTCGTATTCGATCAGGAAGTCGCGCGTATATTGTGCCGCCAGCCTGTAATCGGTTTCTCCTTTCGCAAACCGGTAGATGAAGTTGGGCTTTGAAAAGTCGAATATCCCGTAATTAAACACCGTATCGAGCTTTTTCGACGCGTCTCTTACCCGCACAGCTGTATGCCCGTAGACTGTATACACCTCATCTTCCGAAGGCGCAACGGTGAGTAAACTGATCACGGCATCTTTACTTAGCTGCGGTATCTGCGCCCGGAGCGCGAGGGTGGTGAACAGTAGGAAAAGTAGGAATATGTTTTTTTTCATAAAAAGAAAGTTGTTAATCATTTTCCGCCAGCAAATAAGTCACATGCGTACTGCTACCTACGCGGTACAAGAGTCCCTCTTCGACGTATTTTTTCAGGTCGGAAGTCGCCTGGTAGCGGGAACAGGCGTTCAGCTTGGTGTATGTGATCGTCGTGATGCTTTCATTGCGGTCCAGGTAGTCCAGCATTCTCGTTTTGCGTTCCTCCGGCATATAGCTGGGAGCGCTTTTGGCCTTTTCCAACTGGACGGATTTCAACTCGTTCTTCAGCTTTTCCGAACAGCGGAAGTTTACGTTGTCGAGTTTGACGACCGACCTGCCGTCCGGCAACTTCAGCGTCCGCAGGGAAGGGGAGAAGTGTCCCAAACCTTCCAGTTCCACATTGTCCCCGTATTTAAGCGAATGCCCGATTACCCAGACGAAAGAGTCGAGCACGGCTTTGACGTCGGCCGACGAGATGGAACCCCGTTCGCAGACCAAAGCGCAGATATCATCCATTTTTTGTGTACTGCGCGCGATTGCCCGTGCATGTGTTTGTTGTTTTCCCTTCCTGTCGTTCGGTTGCGGAGTTTTGTGTACGCTGAATTTGATTGCCATTGCTTCTAATGTTTAATTACCCGGCAGATAATCGAAAATACCCTCCGGCTATTTTATTTTTCCCTCCGGGTAATCGTTTGTCGATAACCGTCGGCAGGCCTGTTGACAACTGTCGGCAAACTTGTCGACAATTATCGGCAGGCTTGCTGACAATTGTCGACAGGCAGATCGTTGAGCTACAAATATACGACAGATTGGAGGAAAATGTACTGGGAATGTGGATTATTTTAAGAAAAGACAGTGTATTACGGTGTTTGCCTTTGTACTCGTTTCCGGATGGTTCCTACGTTGAAGGACTGGTTATATTCAATAAAGAGGAATAAAAGGAGAGGAAAAATAATATTTCTTCTTGATCCAAGTTCTTTATAAGAAAGAGGAGAAAAATATGAATATGAACAATCTGTTTTTGAGGGGAACGAAGTTTGTCGTTTTTAGTGTATGTGTAGTGATGATGGTGTTGGGAAAGCAGGTCCAGGCGCAATCGCCCGTTTCTTTCCAAGCAAAGGCAGGCGTTGGAATCACCAGTTTCTGGGGAAAGAATACGGATGGAAAGGCTAAGTTTGCCTATAAGGTCGGGGCCGGAATGGATTATGCCTTTAATAAGGTTTGGTCTTTGCAGCCTTCTTTGAATTTTGTTTCGAAAGGTTATAAGGAAAAGGAGGCAGGCATTGGTAAAGCTTCGATGAACGAACTTTATCTGGAACTTCCGGTTATGGTTGCGGCTCGTTTGAATCTTGCGAAAAACTCAGGATTGGTTCTCTCGGCAGGACCTTATGTGGCTTATGGCGTAGGCGGTAAAACCTCTGTCGTCGTTGAAAAAAAGATACCGACGATAGTTGGTTTTGAGACAGTGGAGGATAAGTATAAGTTAGATACGTTTGGCCATATAAACGATGGAAAAATGGGTAATAGGCGTTTTGATGCCGGGATCGGTTTGGGTATAACCTATGAGAATCGGAATATCATCATAGGATTGGAAAGTCAGTTGGGTTTGGTCAATGTAAATGACAAACTCAAAGAGGTTGCAGAACTTACAGGGCTGGACGACTTTGCTGCAAAAAATATATCTGCATTTGTTACGATTGGATATAAATTTTAGGGTGAATTGGGTACTAAAGAGAAAGGAATGGATATGAAATGTTTATGTTTGTTACTGCTGATGACGGTCTGGAATGTTGCGAAAGGAGATGCGCAAACCTTTTTGAAAGATACGATCGGGGTTCGAATGGATAGTACCGCCATAATAGGAGAATGTATTGACTTTCCTTGCTGGATACAGTCTGTAAATGCCGATTCTACCGGAACATTTTTGCTCGTACAGGGACGTGACCTGAATAAGAAGGAGACTTCTGTGAAAAACTCCGGGGATATATGGATGATTTCCCTGCCTGAAAAAGAGGTCTTGTGGCAACGTCCGATCAATTATTTTGCACAGGAGGCTAAACTTACCGATCAGGGAGTTTCTTTTACTTCGAAAGATAAATACTTCCTGCTCGATTTGAGGACGGGTGAGGAAATATGGGCCGGGAAGAAAATGGTCCCTTATTCGATGAATGCGGCGGATAACCGGCTGCTGGCTTACAAAGGAAGTGTTATGAATGGGATTTCCAAACAGTTGCAGGGATATGATTTGCTTACCGGCAATATGCTATGGAAGCGGGAAATCAGCCATCGATACGGTTGGAATGAAAGTCTTATGTTGGACGATTCGACGAGGTTGATAGTTTCAGACGGACTTCATACTGTAAATTTGTCAGATGGTTCCGGCCAAAGTTTTCCGATGAAAACCGGTGTCGATGACTATCGGTCTGCTGCTGCAATAGGAGCGCTCGGACTTGTAGCCGGAGCACTGACCGGTGTCGGTTTTTTCCCTTATGGCAATGATGTCGTGGTTGATCTTGTTTCCAATGTCTTACCGGACGATTCACTGTTGTATGTTGCCAATCGGGAGCAACTGCTTTGCCTGGATCGACAGCTGAATATGAAATGGGGATATCCGATACCGGAAAGTACAGGTTCCAATTCGACGCTCTTTTTTAATGGAGATCGTTTGTATATGGTCAATCATGGGTTTGGATATCGTGATAATCTAAGAAATCATTCCTATTCGTATGCAAAGAATAATCTCCGGGCAAAGATCGGCAAACCATTTATTGCCAGCTTTGAGAAAGAATCTGGGAGAAATATTGATTTCCATTTTCTGTCTGAGAAGAAAGAGATGATCGAAGATTTCCGGATTGACAGAGGAAATGAATGTGCAGTTGTGTTGTTTGAAGACCGGATGATGGTAGTGCCGTTCGGCTCCGATTCCGTTAAGGAGTATCAATGGAATGTCGAAGAGTGCGGTAAGATAATAGGGATGCTGAAGCGTCCTTTCTATCTGGAAGATAAAAACGGTTCGGGTTTTAAAAAGTATAATGAGACATTGGGCGATCCTACCTATTATATATATACGGATAAAGGAAAGGTTTTTGATGTGGATTTGTCTTTGAATATTTTAAAATCATTTCTTTTTGCGGAAATCGGAATTTATGAGTTGTTAGAGAATGGTTCTGCGATAGTCCATTATGGGAAAAACGTTTTATTGCTGAATCCGGAAGGAGTCAAAAAAGCTGCATTGCGTGTATCTTCCGATTGGTTCTCCGTCGGAGGAAAAATCTATGCTTTCGGTTCTGACCGGAAACGGATTGTGGAAGTGTTGGGCATCGAGGAATTATAGATGTGTTTTAATTGTGTTTCTTTCATATTCTGTGTTAATTGTGTATATTTGTGAACGATTTGACACGTCTAATAATGAATACACAAATAAAATCTATTATTCCTAAAATGAACATCATGAAAAAAATCTCGTTAGCCTTAGCGCTTTGCTGTGCTTCTTTTTATAGCATGGCTGATCAATTGCCGCTTGGGGGATTTAGTTACGGACCGGTGGAGGCACCGACCGGAAAAGAGTGGGAGTCTCCTGAGAATCTGGCTCTGAACAAGGAACAACCGCATGCCTATATTTTCCCTTTCCAGGATGTGGAAAGTGCCCGTAAGGTGTTGCAGGAAAACAGTAAATTCTGGCAGTCCCTGAATGGAGACTGGAAGTTCAATTGGGCGGCTGATCCCGATTCACGTCCGAAAGATTTCTATCGGACGGAGTTCGATGTCTCCGGCTGGGATAATATCCCGGTTCCCTCCAGTTGGAATATCTATGGTATCCAGAAAGACGGTAGCCAGAAATATGGAGTGCCTATCTATGTGAACCAGCCGGTAATCTTCCAGCATAAAGTGGCGGTTGATGACTGGCGCGGGGGCGTGATGCGTACGCCGCCGACCAACTGGACGACTTATAAGCACCGGAATGAAGTCGGTTCTTTCCGTCGTGATTTCGAAGTACCGCAGGATTGGGACGGACGCGAAGTCTTTATCAGCTTCGATGGCGTTGACTCTTTCTTCTATCTTTGGATTAATGGCCGGTATGTGGGTTTCTCCAAGAATTCCCGCAATACGGCTAATTTCAATATAACTCCTTATCTCCGTAAAGGCACGAATGTGGTAGCGGCGGAAGTTTATCGTAGTTCCGATGCCTCTTTCCTGGAAGCGCAGGATATGTTCCGTCTGCCGGGGATATTCCGGACGGTCGCTCTCTATTCGGCTCCGAAAGTACACGTTCGCGATTTGATCGTGACTCCGGATCTGGATGCTGCTTATACGGATGGTTCGTTGGCTATCTCGGCCGATATACGGAATCTGGACAAGAAAGCGGCTAAAGGATATAAGTTGGAATATACGTTGTATGCCAACAAACTGTATTCGGATGAAAATACGAAAGTCGATAATGTGGCAGCCTCGGCAACGGTCGATGTTGTAAACCCCGGCCAGACGCAGATTTCGCAGGCTATATTAAATGTAAAGGCTCCTGACAAGTGGTCGGCAGAGTTCCCGTATCGTTATACATTAGTGGCGGAGTTGAAAAATGCCAAAGGCAAAACGGTAGAAACCGTTTCGACGATTGTCGGTTTCCGTAAAGTGGAAATCAAAGATACACCGGCTGAAGAAGATGAGTTCGGACTGGCAGGGCGTTACTATTATATAAATGGTAAGACCGTTAAGTTGAAAGGCGTCAATCGCCACGAATCGAATCCGGAGGTCGGACATGCTATCACGCGCGATATGATGGAAAAAGAGGTGATGCTGATGAAGCGTGCCAATATCAACCATGTGCGTAATTCGCATTATCCGGATGATCCTTACTGGTATTTCTTATGCAATAAATATGGTCTTTATCTGGAAGACGAAGCCAATATCGAGTCGCACGAATATTATTACGGTGCCGCATCCCTTTCACATCCGGTGGAATGGAAAAAGGCGCATGTCGCACGTGTGCTGGAGATGGTTCATGCCAATATCAACAATCCGTCTATCGTGATCTGGTCGTTGGGTAATGAAGCGGGACCGGGTGAGAACTTCGTGGCTGCTTATGATGCGTTGAAGCTGGTGGATAAATCCCGCCCCGTCCAGTATGAACGTAATAATGATATCGTCGATATGGGTTCGAACCAGTATCCGTCTATCGGTTGGACACGTGGTGCGGTGAAAGGTGATTACGATATCAAATATCCGTTCCATATTTCCGAGTATGCCCATTCTATGGGGAATGCCTGCGGTAACCTGGTGGATTACTGGGATGCGATAGAATCGACTAATTTCTTCTGTGGCGGTGCTATCTGGGACTGGGTGGACCAGTCGATGTATAACTATGATAAGAAGACCGGTAAGCGCTATCTGGCGTATGGCGGGGATTTCGGTGACACTCCGAATGACGGGCAGTTCGTGATGAATGGTATTGTGTTCGGTGATCTGGAACCGAAGCCGCAGTATTATGAAGTTAAGAAAGTGTACCAACATATTGATGTGAAAGCGGTCGATGCCCGGAAAGGTCTTTTTGAGATATTCAATAAGTATTACTTTAAGGATCTCTCTGATTATGATATAAGATGGTCGCTTTATGAAAACGGAAAGGAAATCCAATCCGGTTTGGTTAATTCCGGGACGATTCCTGCCCGTACAAAAGCTAAGGTGACGATTCCTGTGCCTTTTGACAAGTTGAAGAATGATTCCGAATATTTTGTAAAGATACAGTTCCTTCTTAAGGATAATATGCCGTGGGCTGAAAAAGGATTTGTGATGGCGGAGGAACAAATGTTGTTGCAGGAAGCTACAGCGCGTCCTTCCATCAGCGCCGTGACGGCTTCTGCCGGAAAAGTGAAGTTGGATAATCCGGATGCTTCGATTAGAACGGTGAGCGGTGATAATTTCGTTGCCAAGTTCGACATGGAAACAGGTACGATCTATAGCCTGACATACGGAAGCCAGACGATTATAGCTGATGGAAACGGTCCGAAGCTCGATGCTTTGCGCGCCTTTACCAATAACGACAACTGGTTCTATTCGCAGTGGTTTGAACACGGTTTGCATAACCTGCAACACCGCGCAACCAACAATACGGTCCTGGAAAGAAAGGACGGTACGGTTATCCTGGCTTTCACCGTCGAATCACAGGCACCGAACGGGGCGAAGATCAAAGGTGGAACCAGCACGGGAAAGAATAGTATTGAGGAACTGACGGATAAGAAATTCGGGGAAAATGATTTCAAGTTTACGACGAATCAGATATGGACCGTTTATCCTGACGGTTCTATCGAACTGCAATCGAGCATCACTTCTAACCGTCCGAGCCTGGTATTGCCGCGCCTGGGATATGTGATGAAAGTCCCGCAGCAATATGCCGGATTTACTTATTACGGACGTGGTCCGGCCGACAACTATGCCGACCGTAAGAGCGGACAGTTTATCGAGCAGCATAAGAATACGGTGGCAGGTGAGTTTGTGAATTTCCCGAAACCGCAGGATATGGGTAACCACGAAGATGTACGCTGGTGTGCATTGACCAACCCGGCCGGCGAGGGAGCGGTGTTTGTCGCTACCGACCGTTTGTCTGCATCGGCTCTCCAATACTCTGCACTGGATTTGATCTTGGCTCCCCATCCGTATCAGTTACCGGTTGCAGGAGATACTTATCTGCACCTGGATGCGGCTGTGACCGGGTTGGGTGGTAACAGTTGCGGACAAGGCGGACCGCTGGAACCGGATCGTGTCTTTGCCGGACATCATGACATGGGCTTTATCATCCGTCCTGCCGGAAAAGACTTAACGGCTACTGCAAATGTTGCGCCCGCCGGAGAAATGCCATTGACAATCATGCGTAATCGTGCCGGTGCTGTCGAGCTTTCTTCAGCCCGCAAAGACGCAGTGATTTGCTATACGATCGACGGGAAAGGAAAAGCGAAGGAATATACGGAAGCCATGCCGTTCCGCAATGGTGGCATCGTAAAGGCTTGGTTTAAAGATAATCCTAAAATCAATGCAACGGCTTCATTCAGCAAAATTGAAAGCATCCAGACGGAAGTGGTTTATACAAGTAGCGAAGAGTCCGGTTACGGAGATGCCAAGAATCTGACGGATGGCGATCCGAATACGATCTGGCACACGATGTTTTCTGTGACTGTTGCCAAATATCCGCATTGGGTGGACCTGGATGCAGGTGAAGTAAAACAGATCAAAGGTTTTTCATTCCTTCCCCGGCAGGATGGAGCAAATGGAAATATCAAGGACTATTCGATCAGTGTCAGCCAGGACGGAAAGAACTGGGGTGAACCGATCCTGAAAGGTACTTTTGAAAACAACCTGAAGGAAAAGAAAGTATTGTTCGATCAACCGGTTAAAGCCCGCTATATCCGCTTTACCGCATTGAGCGAGCAGCGCGGACAGGATTTCGCATCAGGTGCCGAATTGGTGATTCTGGCTGATTAATTGAACTTTATATGGCATGATGAAACAGGAGAGGAAGTTATTCCTTTCCTGTTTTTTATACTTTGTGCCTTCGATATGTCTGTTATCTCATCATTTTTGTTTTTCTTTGCGGAAAAATTCAGACACGTGAATCTCATTATAGAACAAGGAAACACATCATCGAAGGTGGCTGTATACAATAAGAGGCATATGGAAGCTTCTTTTGTGTTTAAGAAATTCGACGTGGAAGTTATCTCTGCTATCTTTAAGAAATACCCGTTGACGAAAGGGATATTTTCGACTGTGATAGATAAAGATGACGAATTGGTTGCATATCTGAAAAGTAATCTTCGGTATTTTGTGTTTTTGGATGAAACGGTATCTCTTCCGATTACGGTTCAATATAAAACACCTGAAACGTTGGGCAGAGACCGGTTGGCTGCTGCTGTCGGAGCTAATTACCTGCAACCCGGAAAGGATTTGCTGGTGATCGATGCCGGAACAGCCATTACATATGAATTGATCGATGCTTCCGGTTCTTATCTGGGGGGAAATATTTCGCCCGGAATGACAACCCGGTTCAGGGCATTGAACCAATTCACAAAGAAGCTGCCTTTGGTGGTCGAGCAGGAGGATATTCTTCTGGTCGGAACGGATACGGAAACAGCCATACAGGCTGGAGTAGTAAATGGTATAGTGTGCGAGATGGATGGGTATATCGAAATGCTTCGGCTAAAATATCCTAACCTTTTGGTTTTTTTAACAGGCGGTCATTCGTTTTATTTTGAAAGACGGCTAAAAAACTCCATCTTTGCAGACATTAATTTAGTGTTGACAGGATTAAACAGAATCTTAGAGTATAATGTTGAAAATTAATAAGGTACTAATAACAAGCGTTCTTATATTCATACTGTTGCCTTTGATGGCGCAAAATAATACTAACTCGCCCTATACTCGTTTCGGGTATGGTGATTTGGGAGAACGTTCGTTCGGCGCAGGTCGAGCCATGGGCGGTGTAGGTTACGGATTACGTTCGCCAAAACAGATAAATCCGATGAACCCGGCGTCATACAGTTGCATGGACTCCCTGACATTTCTCTTTGATTTTGGTGTAGCCGGTCAATTGTCGTGGTTCGATGACGGAAATGCCCGCCAGAACGACATCAATGGAAATCTGGAATATATCGCGATGCAGTTTCCGATTCATCGCCGGATAGCTTTGAGCATCGGTCTACTACCCTATTCTTACGTTGGTTATAAATTTGGCGCTTTGCGTAACGACCAGGGAGTGACATTTACGGAAACTTATAACGGTTCGGGCGGTTTGAGCGATTTATATGGAGGTATCTCTGTGGATATCTGGAAAAAACGCTTGGCAGTCGGTGCTAATTTCGGTTTCCTGTTTGGAAATATCAAGCATTCACAATTGATCAATATGTCTGCGGAAGGTGCAAATGCTTATAATACCTCTCGTAGCCAAGAGTTGAGAGTTCGAGATTTGATAATGGATTTCGGAGTGCAATATACTCATCCTTTTAGTAAAACGGAAAGTGTTACACTGGGATTGGTGTTTTCTCCAAAAAGAATCCTGAATGCCGATTCTTATAATTATACGGAAACATTAACTTCTGGCGGATATACAGACGAGATCATTTCTTCTGATACAATATCCAATAAAGAATTTGGACTTCCGAATAAGTATGGAGTAGGCCTTTCTTATGTGAAACAAAATAAATTAACGTTAGCAGCCGATTTTTCCTATGAAGATTGGGGAAAAATGCTTTACTTTGGGGAGAAAGGTAATTTCAAGAATCGTTACCGGGTAGCAGTGGGTGGCGAATATATACCGGATTATATGCGTAAATCATATTTTAGCCGGATTCGTTATCGTGCAGGTGTTCATTATGGCAATTCATATTTGCGTATGAACCGGACAGAGGCCAACCCTTCCGGAGACGGCTATAACGAGATCGGAGCAAGTCTCGGTCTGGGATTGCCGTTGATTGATAACCGTTCGCTGATAAACATATCATTTGAGTATGTGAAAAAGAAACCGGAAGTGAAGATGAACATGATTGATGAACAGTATTTCCGTTTCACGGTGAATTATACGTTCAATGAAGCCTGGTTTATGAAGTTTAAGGTCGATTAACTAAATAGTTAACTTTAATAGAAATAAATATGAAGATCAAAGTATTATTGTTGGCTCTCGGATGCTCGATGATGTCGTTCGGAGCTTATGCACAAAAAGGTGTAGATACTGGTACTCCGTTCGGATCTGGTGAAGATAGCGTACGTTGTATTACCAATATCAGCTTGTTTGTCCCTTACGCCAAAGCAGGGAATTTTAAAGATGCTTATGAGTTCTGGCATCAGGCCTATACCGAATGCCCGGGAGCCCATAAGGATATCTATCTGTATGGTGTAAAAATCATGGACTGGAAAATCAATACCGAGAAAGATCCGGCAAAGAAAGCTGCTCTTATCGATGAATTGATGAAAGTTTATGATACGCGTGTGAAATATTTCGGAAATGACCGGAAATATGGTAAAGACTGGATTGTTTCTCGTAAGGCTGCCGATTATATCCGCCTGATGGGTGATAACGCTGATCCGAAAGTCTATTATGCTTGGTTAGGAGAAGTTATCAATGAATTTGGTGAAAATACCGAAGCAATGGGTATTTCATTGTATATGATGGGTTCTCACCGTCAGTTGTTGGCTGATCCGAACTTTAAGTCCACTTATCTGGAAGATTACCTGAAATGTTCTAAGTTTATTGCTAATCAATTGGCTGCTGCCCAGGCTGCAAACAATGAGAAAGAAGTAAAGAACCTGACTACTTATAAATCTGCTATTGACGGCGGTTTTGCTGGTAGTGGTGCGGCTGATTGCGAAACATTGCAGAATATGTATGCAAGCAAGGTGGAAGGTGCCAAGGGTAATCTGGAAGCGTTGAAGGAAATCGTTTCGATGTTGAGACGTGTGCGTTGCCAGGAAATCGATGCTTTCTATACGGCTGCTGCTTATGCCTATGAATTGGAACCGAGTGCAGATGCTGCCTTGGGTATTGCCAAACAGGCTGTCAAAGTAAAAGATTACGATAAGGCTATCAAGTATTTTGAAGAAGCTGCCAACATGGAAATGGATGCTGTTTCAAAAGCTGAAGATTATTATCTGATCGGTGTACTGTTGTTCGAACAGAACAATTTGTCAAAAGCAAGACAATATTGCCAGAAAGCAATCGAAACCAATCCTGATTACGGTGCACCGTATATCCTGATCGGTAATATGTATGCTAAATCTGCCAAATCTATCTATCCGAATGACGCTGTATTGGCAAAAGTTGTTTACTATGCTGCTATCGATAAATTTGAAAAGGCAAGACAGGTGGATCAGAATGTAGCAGAAGATGCTGGAAAATTGGCTAATTCTTATCGTGCCCACCTTCCTTCAACGGAAGAAGTTTTCATGCACCCGGATCTGGAAAAAGGAAAAACTTTCAGAATCGGAGGCTGGATTGGTGAGACTGTCACAATCAGATAATTATGATTAAGAACCGTTTTCTTTGTAAAACGAATGAACAAGGCATAACAACTATCTTCGTGGTAGTTGTTATGCTTCTTTTATTTACTGCCTCTTGTAACGGTGATAAAAAAGAGGTGGTTGTGGTTGCTTTCGATCCGGAGACAACCTATACTTTGAGGACTACTGATTATACCACTCAGTTCTCCGATTCGGGAATAACCCGCTATCGTGCTACAGCCAAAGAATTCCTGAAGTTCGATAAGGCCAAAGAACCGTTTTCGTATTTTCCTGAAGGCATTTATGTGGAGAAATTCGACACGCTGTTTCGTACTGAAGCAAGTCTCAGGGCTGATACGGCCTATAACTATGAGAAGCAAGGTCTGTGGAAATGGGCCGGGAATGTAAAGGTGGAGAGCCTGGAAGGAAAAACGTTTGAAACGTCTCTTCTTTTCTGGAACCAGAAAGAAGAAAAAATCTATACGGATAAATACATCCGGATACAAGAAGAAGATAAGATTATTACAGGTATCGGATTCGAATCGAATCAGGATATGACTCAATATAAGATATTTAATTCCCAGGGTGTATTCCCTGTTAATGAATCGGCGGCGACCGATTCGACTAAAAATGCAGTTCCGGCAGATTCCGTAACTGTCAACCCCGCTACGGCAACAGCTCCGGAGGAGAAACCGGTACTAATGAGAAAAACGGCTTCAAAGGAATTGGCGCCGCTCAAGATGGATAAAACGAAGTAATGGGTGCACTTACATACATATTAATATCATTGGCTTTATCTGCATTCTTTTCAGGGATGGAGATTGCCTTTATCTCTTCCAATAAGCTACGCTTTGAACTGGACAAGAAGGAAAAGAGCCTGACAAGTAAGATTCTGGATATTTTTTACCGGAACCCGCATCAGTTTATTTCAACGATGTTGGTCGGAAATAATATAGCGCTGGTCGTCTACGGTTTGCAGATGGCTATCATTCTGGAACCGTTTATTGCACGTGTGGTGAATAATGAAGCACTGATTGTTTTGATTCAGTCTATAATCTCGACCATACTGATATTGTTTGCCGGGGAGTTTATTCCGAAGACTGTTTTTAAGCTGAATCCGAATTTTTCGCTAACCCTGTTTTCAGTGCCATTGTTGATCATATACATTGTGTTGTATCCGATTTCTAAATTCTCCTCTCTGCTCTCTTTCCTGATTTTGAAAATTGTAGGAGTGAAGAATGTGACCGGTTCGACACAACGGACGTTAGGAAAGGTCGACCTCGACTATTTTATCCAGCAGAGTATTGAAGATGCGCCTCAAAATTCGGATATGGATACGGAGGTGAAGATTTTCCAGAATGCATTGGATTTCTCGAATGTGCGTCTGCGTGATTGCATCGTTCCCCGTACGGAAATCGTGGCATGCGATAAGACGGTGACTCTCGAGGAATTGCGTTCCCGCTTCATTGAAACCGGTCTTTCCAAGATACTTGTTTACAATGAAAATATAGATGATATTATCGGGTATATCCATTCATCGGAGATGTTTAAAAATCCGGAGGATTGGACACTGAGTATCCGGAGTGTTTCGATCGTTCCCGAAACGATGGCTGCCAATAAGTTGATGAAAGTCCTGATGCAGGATAAGAAAAGCTTGGCTGTCGTGGTGGATGAATTCGGAGGAACTTCGGGGATCGTAACCCTGGAGGATCTGGTGGAAGAAATTTTCGGCGAAATTGAAGACGAGCACGATATCAAATCGTATGTAGCCAAAAAGGTGGGAGATGACGAATATCTGCTTTCCGGTCGAATGGAGATCGATACGTTGAACGAGAAGTTTGACCTCGAATTGCCGGAGTCGGACGATTATGTGACGATCGCAGGTTTTATTTTGCACTTTTATCAGAAATTCCCGAAATTGAATGAAACGGTTGTAATCGATAAATATTCTTTTAAAATCATAAAAGTGACAGCTACGAAAATCGAGTTAGTTCGTATGAAAGTAGTGAGTTAATTAAAAAAAGAGCATAAAAAGATGCGGCAATCTCTTTTTTTCGTATCTTCGTGCCCTTAAAATGTAGAATAATAAACTTTAAAATAGATAAAGATAAATGGCTACGCTGGAAAAAATCAGAAGCAAAGCAGGACTGCTGGTACTCGTTGTGGGAGTGGCATTGTTCGCTTTTATCATCGGTGACTTTTTGAACTCCGGTTCTACTTATTTCAGACAATCGCAGGAGAAGGTTGCGGAAGTAGACGGAGAAGTTATTAAAATTCAAGACTTTCAGGATCGTGTTGACGAAATGACTGAAATGTATAAAATGCAGACAGGTTCCACCAGTCTGCCCGAAGAATACCAGACTCAAATCCGTCAGTCTGTATTCGATGGTATGGTACAGGATGTTGTTTTGAACGAAGCAACTTCTCAATTGGGAATGGGAGTAGGTCCGGAAGAACTGTTTGATATGGTTCAGGGTGAAAACATTTCTCCGATGATCCAACAGATGCAGATGTTTGTAAATCCGCAGACAGGCGCATTCGACAAAACCGCATTATTAAACTTCTTAAAGACTATCGATGACGATAACATCGCCAACTATCCTGCCGATCAGCAGGCACAGTTGTTGCAGGCTCGCCAGTTCTGGATGTTCTGGGAAAAGAATATCAAACGTCAGCGTTTGGAGCAGAAATATACGACTTTGTTGAGCAAAGCGGTTTCTGCCAACAAGTTGGATGCAAAAGATGCTTTCGATGGGTCGGCTGTAAGTTCCGATATCGTGTATGCAATGCAGTCTTATGCCTCTATTCCTGATTCAACGATACAGGTAAGCAAGGGCGATATCGAAAAACTGTACAATCAGCGTAAAGATCTGTTCAAGCAGAAAGAAGGAAAAGTAATCAAATATATCGCAGTCGATATCCGTCCGAGCAAAGAAGACTACGACAAAGCAAGTGCTGAAATCGAATCTTTGAAGAGCGAACTGGCTTCTTCCGAAAAAGTAGCCGACCTGGTAACGGAAAATTCCGAAATACCTTATATGGACGCTTTCTTTACGGAAAATGCGCTGGATCCTGAAATGAAACAGTTTGTAAAGACAGCAAGTGTAGGTGACGTATACGGTCCTGTTTTCGAAAACGACAAATACAGAATGTTCAAGTTGGTCGACAAAACCGTCGCTCCTGACTCTGTAAAGGTTAGTCATATCATGTTGGCAAACACAGGTGATGAAGCCGCTATCAAAGCTAAAGCCGATAGCTTGCTGAACGTATTGAAGAAAGGTGGCGACTTTGCTGCCCTGGCAAAAGAATTTTCGGCTGATCAGGCCGCTGAAAAAGGTGGTGAACTGGGTTGGTTTACCGAAGCAACAGCTTTGAGAGGCGTTAACGATGATTTCAAAAATGCTGTTTTCTCAACTCCGGTTAATGATTATTCAATTGTAAAATCATTATATGGTACACATATCATCAAGGTTACTGATAAGACTGCAAATGTAGACAAATATAAGGTGGCTGATATCGATATGACCGTATCGCCGAGCACAAAGACGTATGGTAACATCTATAATGAATTGAATCAGTTCATTTCTAAGAACCAAAACATGGATAAGCTTGACGATGCCGCCAAAGAAGCCGGCTACAACCTGTTGTCTAATGTGACAGTTACTGCAAACGACCAGGTTCTTGGTTCTATCAAGAATTCCCGTCCGGTGATCCGTTGGGCGTTCCAGGGCAGCAAGGGCGATATTTCTGAAATCTTCGAATGCGACGACAAATTTGTAATCGCAGCTGTTCAGGGTACGCTGCCGGAAGGCTACCGTTCTTTGGAATCTGTTACTCCGATGTTGAAATCAGAGTTGATCGCTCAGAAGAAAGGTGAAAAGATTGCACAAGACTTGTCTGCCAAGAATTTGAGTTCCGTTGATGCTTATGCACAGGCAATGAATTCTTCTGTGGATTCAGTTAAGTTCGTTAGCTTTGCAACACGCCGTATCGCAGGTATCGGTGTTGAACCGAAACTTAACGCAATGGTTTCTCTGGCTCAGAAAGACCAGTTGAGCGCTCCGGTTGCCGGTAATAACGGTGTATACGTATTCAAAGTATACGAACAGAACAAGGATGCCAAGAATTATGACGAAGCTGCCGAAATCAAAGCATTAGACGCTTCTAACGCTTACCGTTTCGGCTTCCAGGCTATCCAGTCGTTGGTTAACAAAGCTGATGTGGAAGATAACCGTATCCGCTTCTATTAATAGTTGACTATTGCGGCAGGAGACTGCCGGTCTATTAATTATAGGAAACCGCCAATCGGCTACGATTGGCGGTTTTTTTATATCTTTGCATGAAAGAAACGAAGAAAGATCATGAGTGAGAAAAGACGTTTATTGGGTATGACTCTGGATGAACTGAAAGGAGTAGTCTCCGAAGTCGGACTTCCGGGTTATGCAGCCAAGCAGATGGCTGACTGGTTGTATAAAAAGAAAGTGACTTCGATTGCTGCCATGACAAACATCGCTACGGCAAAACGTACTTTATTGGAGGAAAATTTCGAAGTGGGAGCCATACCGCCTTCCGATTTGATGAAGTCGGTAGACGGTACGATTAAATATTTATATCCTGCCGGTCCCGGTAATTTTGTCGAATCTGTGTATATTCCGACGGAAGACAGAGCGACATTATGCGTATCTTCTCAGGTAGGGTGTAAAATGAATTGTCTTTTCTGTATGACCGGTAAGCAAGGTTTTACTAAAAATCTGTCGGCTAATGAGATTCTGAACCAGATACAATCCCTGCCGGAAACGGACGAACTGACCAATATCGTTTTTATGGGAATGGGGGAACCGCTGGACAATGTGGACGAACTGTTCAAGGTATTGGAAATCCTTACTGCCCCTTACGGATATGCCTGGAGCCCGAAACGGATCACGGTTTCGACTATCGGGGTCGCCAAAGGGTTAAAACGGTTTCTTGAAGAGAGCGAGTGCCATTTGGCAGTCAGCCTGCATTCGCCCTATCCAGACGAACGTCTTTCCCTGATGCCGGTTGAAAAGGCGTTTCCGGCACGTGACATTATCGAGACAATCAAGCAGTATGATTTTACGCATCAACGCCGTGTTTCATTTGAATACATTGTTTTTAAAAAATTGAACGATGATCTTCAACATGCGAAGGCTTTGATTTGTTTATTAGATAAAGTCCCTTGTAGAGTCAATCTGATCCGTTTTCATGCAATCCCCAATGTTCCCTTGGAAAGTTCGGATTTGGCAAGAATGGAGGCGTTCCGGGATACATTGAATGCAGCCGGTATTGTTTGTACGATCCGGGCATCACGGGGTGAAGATATATTTGCCGCATGTGGGATGCTTTCTACGGCGAAGAAACAACAAAAAGAATAGAAATGGTGTCTTTTGAGGGAAAAGAAACTATATTTGTATAACAAAAAAATTAAACGGGTATGAAAACACATTCTTTATTGATTAGCTTTTTTATGCTTCTTGTCATTATGGGAGCATGTAGTTCGGGCCCGATAATGAGAAATGCTACCGGTTTTGCTTATGAAATTGTAGTGACAATGGATAAAGCCGACTGGGATGCCCCTGCCGGAAAGGCTATCAAAGCCGAACTGACTTCCGATATTCCGGGACTGCCGCAAGCAGAGCCTGCTTTTAAGATCACATATGTGACTCCGGATCAGTTTAACGGTCTGTTGACGTATGTGCGCAATATTTTGATTGTTAAAATTGACAAGTCTCAGTATACGAAAGTTTCGCTGAAATATGAAAACAATCGCTGGGCAAAAGGCCAGGTTGTGATGACGCTGACGGCGCCTGACGATGAAGCCATTCTGGAATACGTAAAGGCTCATCCGCGGAACATTGTGGATTTTTTTACCAAGTGTGAAAGAAACCGTACAATCGGGCAGTTGGAGAAAGAATTCAGTCCGGTGGTTATGGATCACGTAAAGGATCGCTTCAACGTCATGTTGAATGCTCCGGGGAATATGTCTTATTTCCGTGACACGACCGACTTTTTCTGGGCTTCCAATAATGCCAATACAGGCCGTACGGATATTGTCGTATACGATTTCCCGTATAAGGATGCCGATACGTTCACGGCCGAATATCTGATTGCAAAACGTGATTCGGTCATGAAGCAGAATATGCCGGGCACATTCCCGGGATCCTATATGGCCACGGATACAGCTTGGGTGACTTATACCCCGACAACGGTAAATGGTAAATATTGCGGTGTATTGCGCGGTTTGTGGCACATGAAAGGCGATATGATGGGCGGTCCGTTCGTCAGCCATGCACGTCTGGATGAAAAGAACAATCGGGTGGTAGTCGTTGAAGGCTTCGTATTCGCTCCCGAAACAGATAAACGCAATTTTATCCGCCGTGTCGAATCCGCCTTGTATACCTTGCGCCTGCCAGGTGAATTTGAAGAAACAGCGATAGAGAAGCTGGATGTTCCTGAAGAGAAGTAACAAACATAAATGAAAAGATTTGTGATTTATAATTTTTGATTTATTTCCTCAATGCCATGAATCATAAATTATAAATTACAAATCATAAATCGAAATATATGGAAGAACGATTGATTAAGGTGGGCATTACCCACGGAGATATAAACGGTATCGGTTACGAGGTGATACTGAAAACATTGTCGGATACTCGCATTGCCGAACTTTGCACGCCGGTCATTTACGGCTCGTCAAAGATCGCCGCCTATCACCGGAAAGCATTGGAGCTGCCTGCCGTGAATTTGAGTATCATTGCACAGGCCGAAGATGCCGGAATAAACCGGGTGAACATCATTAACTGTGTGGATGACGAGACTAAAGTTGAGTTATGCCAATCCACAACTGCTGCCGGCGAGGCCGCTTATCTGGCTCTGGAGGCTGCTGTAACCGACTTGAAACGCGGTGTAGTGGATGTCTTGGTAACAGCTCCGATCAACAAACATAATATACAGAATGAGCAATTCCATTTTCCCGGCCACACGGAATACTTGGAACAATGTTTTGGCGGTCTGGGAAAAAAGGCGTTGATGATTCTGATGAATGACAATCTCCGCGTTGCGTTGGTGACAGGACATATTCCATTGGCACAGGTCGCATCGAAGATTACCGTTGAAGATATTGTGTCGAAATTGCGTATCTTTAATCAGTCGCTTAAACAGGATTTCGGAATCGTACGCCCCCGTATAGCTGTCCTCTCGTTGAATCCGCATGCCGGAGACGCCGGATTGTTGGGTAAGGAAGAGGAAGAAATCATAATTCCGGCTATCCAGGAAGCCGAGAAGAGAGGCGTGATGTCTTTCGGACCGTATGCAGCCGACGGTTTCTTCGGCTCGCAGATGTACGATAAGTTCGACGGTGTATTGGCTATGTACCATGATCAGGGATTGGCTCCATTCAAAACGCTGGCCATGGATGATGGCGTTAATTATACGGCGGGTTTGTCGATCGTACGTACTTCTCCGGCTCATGGAACAGCTTATGATATAGCCGGCCAGAATGTGGCTTCTGAAGAGTCTTTCCGTCAGGCCTTATATGCAGCCTTGGATATTTACCGGAATCGTACCCGTTACCGGGAGGCGACAGCCAGTCCTTTGCGTAAGCAATATTTCGATAAGGGAGGTGATAATGAGAAGCTCGACTTGACGAAAGAGGAAGATGAATAACCGGGAATTTGGAAATACTTTAACCTGAATAATCTAGGTCAAATATAAAATAGCCATTGTTTGTTTTGTTTGCAAAGCAAGTAATGGCTATTTTTGTATGCTAAGGGGCCTATTATGAAATAATTGTTGGTCGAACTGATTTATTACCTGAAAAATAATTGTGATGAAACAAATAAATGCAATTTTGGCAATCATTCTGTTGGTGGTATTGGCGGGGTGTGAAGAAAGCAAACAATCAAACGATGAATTAATCATTGTTGACGTTTCGAAAAGCTATCCTAAAAAAGAACTGGTTCTTCAGGATTTTATGGATGTGGAATATCTTGCGCTGGAAACCTCCGACGAGTTTCTTACACAAGGTTTGGTACAAGATGTTGGGAAAGAATACCTGTTAGTGAAAAACAGGAACAGGGACGGGGATATTTTTATTTTTGACCGGAAAACCGGTAAAGGATTAAGGAAGATAAACCGGCAAGGGCAAGGGGCCGAAGAATATGCCGGAATTAACGGGATTATTCTTGATGAAAGTAATGATGAAATATTTGTGATGTCGCCGGGAAATAAGATATTGGTGTACGATCTTTACGGAGAATTCAAACGGTGTTTGAATCTTGATCGGGAAGTTTCATCTGTTTTTGATTATGATAAATCTGATTTAATTGGCTATGATATGTCGGATTATCATAATAAAGGAAAGGATAGAGGCAAATCGTACCATGTTATTATATCCAAACAGGATGGGAGCATCACCCGGGAAATTTTTATCCCCTTTAAAACGATTAACACACCGATCGTGACGGGTGACGGTGGATTTGTAGCAAATTATTCTTATCAAATACGCCTAAGCCACGGTAAATGCACACTTCTGGACACATCAGCCGACACATTGTATAACTATGTACCGGATGGAACATTAACCCCCTTTATTGTAAGAACCCCCTCCGTGCATACGATGCAGCCTGAAGTCTTTCTCTATACGGGTATTTATACCGACCGTTATTATTTTATGGAAACCGTTAAAAATGTATTTAACTTTGAAAAGGGCAACGGATTCTATGCGGATGTGCTGATGTACGACAAGGAAGAAAAAGTCATATATCAAGTGACCGTACACAATGGTGACTATGCAGAAAAAAGATCTGTCGCTATGACCGCGAAATCCATTAATCATGATATCGAAGGAGCCACGACCTTAAATGCACCCCGGCTTGTCGAGATCTACAAGAAAGGCCAACTGAAAGACGGCCCGCTGAAAGAAATCGCTTCGAAGTTGGATGAAGAAGACAATCCGGTAATTATGCTGGTAAAGCAAAAGTCGCTTTAAGTTTCGTAACTCTATGCTTTAACGGTCGTAACCCTATGCTTTAGTAGTCGTAACCCTATGCTTTTTTGCAGGTGAAGCGATGGCCCTCCCGATCATACTCTGGTGTACGGGAAATGAATACAATCTGTCCTTTTTGCTGTCATTTTTTTTTTGATAGGAAAAGTTTGCGTAAGTTTGCGGTTTCAAAAGGATATAAGTATTATGTTTAAGGATAAAACGATTGTATATACATCAGGAACGTTCGATATGTTCCATTACAATCATCTTCGGATGATAAATTATGCCCGTAGCCTTGCGGATATTTTGATCGTGGGGGTGAGTACGGATGAATTGGTGTCTTCTTATAAAGCGAAACCGATTATTCCTTTTACGGAACGCTTGCAGATTATCGAAGCGCTGAAAACTCCCGATATTGTAATTCCGCAACATACATTGGACCATTCCGAAATAGTCAAGAAGCTGAATATCGACGCTTTTGTCGTGGGAGACGATTGGTTCGGCAAGTATGATTATTTGAAAGACCTGGGCGTCCAGGTGTTTTATTTCCCCTATGGGACAGGAGTTTCCTCTTCCAACCTGAAGAAAACGATTCATGATTCATATGAAGCGAATTTGAAGTCTCAACGTCAGTCCAAACCTGAATCCGTTAAAGGCTTCGGTGAAAAAGAATAAGGGTGATGATGGAAAAATGGGTATTGATTACCGGAGGGACGAAGGGGATTGGCAAAGCGGTTGCCGAATGCCTGGCAAAGGCCGGTTACAGCCTGGTTCTAACCTATGCCTCGGATGAAGAGGGGGCTCTTCGGGTTGCAAATGGTTTGTTGCGGCAATACAAAGTCGATGCTTGTGCACTTCAAGCCGATATTTCCGACCCGAAATCGATCGAAAAGATAAAATCGTTTCTTACAGACCGTGATATGCGTCTGGATGCGGTGATCTTTAATGCCGGCCTGACCTGCCGTGATCCGTTTGAAGAGTTGGATATGGCAGAGTGGGAACGGGTATTTTTTGCCAATGTGCATTTCCCCGTCTTCCTGTTGCAACGTATTGTCGGGTTGATCAATAGGGGAGGGAGCATTGTCTTTACCGGTTCTTTGATGGGAATACAACCTCATTCGGTTTCGCTGGCATACGGTGTGACAAAGAGTGCCGTGCATGCGTTAGTGAAAAATATGGTGAAGTTCCTGGTTCCGTACGAATTGCGTGTGAACGCCGTGGCTCCCGGCTTTGTAGATACCGAATGGCAGAAAACAAAACCCGCCGAAATACGCCGTAATATAGAGAATAAGGTTTCATTGGGGCGTTTCTGTGATCCGGGGGAACTGGCGGAAGTATATAAAATGTTAGTAGAAAATAGTTATTTTAATGGCGAAGTGATCGTCGTCGATGGCGGTTATTCGTATAAATAAAAGATAAATGAGCGACTTGGATAAAGAGTACGAGGCTTCGTTGAAGTCGATAGAAACAGAAAATAAGATTGACCGGATTTTTTACCGTCCTATCGGCTTTCGTATCGCCCGTATGTTAAAGGGTACAGGTATTACTCCTAATATGGTGACTGTTGTGTCTATTTTTGTAGGGGCGGCAGTCGGTTTCTTTTTTTACCATGATGATCTGATTTATAATATTTGCGGTATCTTGTTACTGGTGTTTGCAAATATTCTGGATTGTGTGGATGGGCAGTTAGCGCGTCTGACCGGGATCAAATCGGCGATCGGCCGTATTTTGGATGGTTTTGCCGGGGATATCTGGTTTACTTGTATTTATGTTGCTTTTGCCCTTCGTCTGTCTCACGACTACGGAACGGACTGGTTCTTTGCCTTGGCGGTTCTTTCCGGTTTGTCCCATCTGGTACAGGCAAATATTACGGACTATTATAAGACGCTTCATTTATATTTCATCAGTAAGGATAAAGGTGCGGAGTTCCAGTCGTTGGAACAGGTACGTGCCCGTCATAAGGAGATGAAATACGGTATCAATAAATTCTTCTATTTCCTCTATCGTGGCTATACCCTTTTGCAGGTGAAGGCTACTCCGTCTTTGCAGGGAATGCTTCGCAGCCTGCATGCAAAATACGGGGATGATATACCGGAAGATATCCGTATCCGTTTCCGCAAACAGAGCAAGGAGCTGATGCACATGATCGACCTGTTGACTTTTAACGGACGTACGATCGTGATGTTTATCGTGGTTCTGATCGGTGAGGTCTGGGTTTATTTCTTGTATGAGATAATCGTATTGAATATCGTTTTGCTGCTTGCCATGAGGAAGCACGAAAAGATGTGTGCAACATTCTATAAATAAGAATTTATGAAAGAGAGCGTAGTAGACATACATGATTTACAGGAAGCTGCCCCGTTCTTTAAAAGTCGTTTCGGCACTTTTTTAGGAAAAGTGCTGATCAAATGGTTAAGTATCGATAAGGTAAACAGGGTACATGCCAATAACTGCCATTTGCGGGGGGCGGATTTTACAGCAGCCTTGTTGGGTGATCCGCTGATCGATATCAATTATAACCTGCATAATGCCGAAGTGTTGGATCGTTTGCCTGAAGGCGCTTTTGCTACTGTCTCGAACCATCCGATCGGATCGATAGACGGGATTATGCTGATCGATATATTCGCTTCACGCCGCCCGGATTTCAAAGTGATGGTAAACGGCGTGTTAACCAAGATCGGGGCTATGGGGGATAATTTCGTATCTGTCAAGCCTGATTCAAATAAACAGGGAGCCAATCTGAAGAATATAAACGGGGTACGTATTTCCCTGCAACAACTGAAAGAAGGACATCCGATGGGCTTTTTCCCGGCTGGAGGGATCTCGATGTACAATAAGAAGACGAAGAGCATACAGGATTTGCCCTGGACGCATAGCGTGATTCGTCTGATCCGGAAAGCGAAAGTACCTGTATATCCTGTTTATTTCGATTTCCTGAATTCCGGCTTTTTCTATTGGCTGGGGCGGATCGACTGGCGTATCCGTACGTTGCGAATACCGGCTGAAGCCTTTAACAAGCGCGGGCGTACGGTCGACGTTTACATCGGCGAGCCTGTTTCGCCTGAAGAAATCCAAAATATTGCAGACGATAAAGACCTGGCCGAGTTCTTATATCAACGGACGTACGGTGCTAAAAAATAACAAAGCTGCATAGAATCCGTTTGTGGATTCGGTTAATTGGATTAAGATTTGTAATTTTGGCAGATAAAACTGAAATAATTACAGATAGTAGAAGAAAATATGATAAAGGTCGATGTGCAGCAGATAAAACAACGTTTTGGAATTATCGGCAATAATGCCGGGCTGAACCGGGCTATCGATGTTGCCTTACAGGTCGCTCCAACGGATTTGTCTGTGCTGATTACCGGAGAAAGTGGTGTCGGTAAAGAAACTTTTCCTCAGATTATACATCAGAATAGCCCACGTAAACACGGGCAATATATAGCCGTGAACTGTGGCGCCATTCCCGAAGGCACGATCGACTCGGAATTGTTCGGGCACGAAAAGGGCTCTTTTACGGGGGCTTTGTCCGACCGTAAAGGCTATTTCGAGGTTGCGGATGGCGGAACGATATTCTTAGATGAAGTGGGAGAACTGCCTACTCCTACGCAGGCGCGTTTGCTGCGTGTACTGGAAACGGGGGAATTTATCCGTGTCGGTTCATCCAAAGTCCAGAAAACGAATGTCCGTATCGTAGCTGCTACGAATGTTAATCTGATGCAAGCCGTAGCGGAGGGGAAATTCCGCGAAGATTTGTTTTACCGTTTGAGTACGGTTCCCATCCAGGTGCCTCCTTTACGCGAGCGCGGGGAGGATATCATCTTGCTTTTCCGGAAATTTGCCAGTGATTGTGCGGAGAAATACCGGATGCCGTCGATCCGTTTGGATGAGGAAGCCCGCCAGTTGATGCTTTCCTATCGTTGGCCGGGGAATGTCCGGGAACTGAAAAACATAACGGAACGTATTTCCGTTATCGAGGAAAACCGGGATATAACCGCTTCCGTGCTCCGGATGTATTTGCCCGACCTGAATATCGAGAAATATCCGGTCCTCGTCAAACAGGATTCCGAACAGAAGATTTTCAACAGCGAGCGTGAGATTCTGTACCAGGTGCTGTTCGACATGAAGAAGGATGTCAACGAGTTGAAAAAGCTGGTGCACGACATCATGGGAGGTAAGATGCCGATCGATGTGCCGGAAGAGCCGGCGGCTTATCCCCATCCGATCCATGCCGTTCACCCGGTTCCCTCCATCCAGGAGGCCGAAGCGGTGGAAGAGGAGGAAAACCTGTCGTTGGAAGAGGTCGAGAAAGAGATGATCCGCAAGGCGTTGGAGAAACATAACGGTCGCCGTAAGAATGCCGCTGCCGATCTGAAAATATCGGAACGGACGCTTTACAGAAAAATTAAAGAATATAATCTGGAATAAAAGATGTTGAAAAATAATAAGATATGGCTTTTCTGCCTGATCGGGCTGATTGTAACGGCTTGTTCCATCTCCTATAAGTTTAATGGTGCCTCTATTGATTATACGAAGGTCAAGACGATTACGATCAAGGATTTCCCGAACCAGGCTCCGTTAGTCTATCCACCCTTGTCACAAAAGTTTACGGAAGCGCTGAAGGATATTTATATCCGCCAGACCCGCTTGCAGTTGGTAAATAGCAATGGTGACTTGGACCTGGAAGGTGAAATTACCGGTTATGACCTGACTCCTATGGCAGTAAAGGAAGATGCTTATGCATCGCAGACCAAATTGACGATTACGGTGCGGGTTCGTTATGCCAACCGGGTGAATCCGGATGAAGATTTCGAGCAGAGCTTCTCGGCATACCGTGAATTCGATGCGACCCAAATGTTGCAACAGGTACAGGACCAGTTGTCGGAAGAGATTATTGACGAACTTGTCGATCAAATATATAATGCAACGGTTGCCAACTGGTAAAAATGAAAGCTGCTGATTTATATCGACTGATGGAGAACCCGGCCCTGCTGACTGAGGAAACACTTCCGCAGTTGAAGCAGATTGTCGATGAATTCCCATATTTCCAGATTGCCCGGATGCTTTATCTAAAGAATCTGGCAGTCTTGAATGATATACGTTTTAGCGCAGAATTAAAGAAAATGGCTATCTATGTTCCTGACCGCAGGAAATTGTTCACCCTGATCGAAGGAGAACGGTTCGGTTTGCAATCCCAGCCGGTAAAAGAGGAAACTCCTGATCAGGAAGATGCTTTTTCGCTGATCGACGCTTTCCTGTCCAATCGCGAGGAAGAAGAACCGAAAGCGGATGCGTCCTTATTGTTCCAACCATCCGCTTCGTCTGATTATATTTATTGGTCGTTGACAAAAGAGAGCGAGCAGGCAGAGGAAAAAGAAGAAGAAGTCCGTTTGCAACATCACGATCTTATCGACTCTTTTATCAAAAACGAAGAACAGCGAGCTCCCGGCAGTGGCCTGAACCTGGATATGGAAACTACCGGAGCATCCGCTCCCGGCAACCTGGCAGAGTTGGAAGACGGACAGCATAAATCGCTGGATGACTCCTATTTTACGGAGACGTTAGCCCATATTTATGTAAAACAGAAGCGATATGAGAAGGCATTGCAAATAATTAAAAACTTAAACTTGAAATATCCAGAAAAAAATGTTTACTTTGCAGACCAAATCAGATTTCTGGAAAAGTTGATTATTAACACTAAAAAATAAAACAAAGATGTACGTATTTATTTCTATCTTAATCCTGATCGCATCTATACTATTGATCTTGATTGTATTGATTCAGAACTCGAAAGGTGGAGGTCTGGCTTCAGGATTCTCTTCTTCTAACCAAATTATGGGGGTACGCAAAACCACAGACTTTCTTGAAAAAGCAACTTGGACTCTTGCCGGCACTGTTGTTGTTTTAAGTATTGTGATTACTGCTTTTATTCCGAGAGCTCAGCACACAACTCAGTCTGAAATCAAAGAACAGATAAATAATGCTGTAACAATCGATCCGAATACAGTTGCTCCTGACTTTGGCACTGCCCAGCAGCCTGCAACAGCTCCTGTTTCTTCCGATGAAGAGACTCCGGCTAACTAATCGGAAACGGATTTTCGATATAATGGAGAGGCGTCCTGCAACCAGGATGCCTCTTTTTTGTTTTATTGAATTATCAATAAGTGGATAGAAATAATTTATCATGGACGATACATATTTCTTCGTATCTTTGTCACTACAGGCGGACATGCCTGTCTTAAATCATAAATAGATATGGACATGATTAACTTTGATGGACTGTTGATAGGTATTGCAACCTTTCTGATTATCGGACTCTTTCATCCGGTTGTGGTAAAAGCGGAATATTATTGGGGGACAAAATGCTGGTGGATCTTCCTTGTTTTAGGAATAGTGGGAACAGTTGCTTCCCTGCTGATTGAAAGCGTCTTCGTGTCAGCTATCTGCGGCGTCTTTGCCTTTTCCTCTTTCTGGACGATAAAGGAAGTTTTCGAGCAGGAAGAACGTGTCTTGAAAGGCTGGTTCCCCAAGAATCCTAAACGTACTTATCCGGAGCATAAGTCTTAATCGGGCTTTTTATGCTTAATCAGTATTTGAGCGTTGCCACCATGATAACCGGATTGTCATCCTCTTTCAGGTTTTCCAGTATCTTGACTAATCGGTCCCGTTTTTCAGGCAGAAGGACTTCAGATTGCTTCAGTTCATCTATATCGACCTGTTCCAGCAGGTCGAATGCGTTGTATGCGCAGAGCCATTGCCGGTCTGTCGTGCTGGTAGGGTAGAAGGGAAGGCCGCCGCACAGGTCGTTGGTAAAATGGGGAGCGTCGACTTTCCGGTATTTAGTCATAGCTCCTTCTACTAATTCTCCCTCCAGTTCGAGTGATTGGATCTTGCCGTCTTGTTTGTCTACACGTAGCAGGAATGCCGACAAGTCTTTTTCCACATCTATATAAAGATAATCTTTTGTTTCCAACAAGTCGAATGCAAAGATATATTTGAAATAATCGGAGTTTTTCCCCATTTTGTAAATGGATTCGGCATCCGGGCGTTTGCCGCAATCCATGATGTACCGGGGTTTCAGGGTGTTATTCTTTTCGTTATAGCGATAGATGGTGTCGTTGGCTTCAAACATAAAGTTTATATGGCTGAAGTAGCGGTTCTGAACCGGACTGCTTGTTCCCCAGGCATACCGGATTTTGTCGATAAAATGTCCGCTGTTGTTAGTATCGATCTCTTTTTGATAACGCAGGATATTCGGATCATAAAAGTGTGCCAAGACTTTTCCGGAAGCATCCAGTATGCCGATTTGCCAGTTGTCTTTAGAACCGTCCTGTAAGGGAAGGAAACGGCGGATAACGTGTTTGCCGTTAAAATAATTGTAGCCACGCTGGTCCCAGTTGAAGGTTCCGAAAAGGGCTTCTCCGGGACGGGCAGCTTTGATGGTATTGACCCAAGAACCGTCGTAACGGTAAGTCTTGATTTCGTTTATGAAGCCAAATCCATTTCCTACATGGACAAGCCGGTTCTTTTCATCTATGCCGAAACCGTCGATAGACATGATATCCATTGGTCCGTCACCCTCCCGGCTTACTATATTTTTGAACTTGCCGCTTTTATCAAACCTGAATAGCCTGCTGTAAGCGGTAGAGACGTTATTGATAAACAGGTCGCTCTCGCCGATATCCATCTTGCGGATTTTTTGGATGAAGCAACTGTCGTTCGTTTCAAGCTGAATAATATCGATATCCATAGCCGTATCGCTCAGCAGCAATTTGTCTACTTTGTTCTTGATGCCTTCTTCGACATTGATTTCGAACATGATCTGTTTGTCTTTTTTACTCTCTTGGTTGCAAGAGGCTAAAAGAAGTATGCTTAGGATGGGGAGCAGGTATTTATTCATAATACATAAGGTTATAAGATGAATATTATATTTTTGGCTAATGTAATATTAAAAATTAAGAATACAAACGAATTACCTGAAAATATTACGATTGTTACGTAATTGAATGTTTATTAGTTTGTTGTTGCTGAAATGCTATCCGTGGAATTCGTGTAAACATCCATCACGCTTTATCTATGTTTTGGTGATATATATAGTCTTTTCTTGTACAGTAGGCAACTTAATTACAACACATTAGCGTGAAATAATTCTGTACATCCGGGTGTAGCCGTTCCGTACATCCGGATGTACAGAGCGGCAAGACCCGGGTGTAGAAAGCCGGAAGATGGGCGTGTTTTTGAACATTTCTGCTTGTTTTCCGCTCTTTTGCAGCTTGCTTTCTGCAATAAAACACCTTATGTTGACAAAATAATCCTCGCGCAAATACGTATCGGTATGTTTCCTTTCGTTTTTGAAACAATACCGGCTACCCGTTTCAATGTCAAATGGTGATACAGGTGTGACAGAGGTGTGATACATGAATCCGGCATCTATCACACCTTGTATGTTCTGTTTATCAACGCTTGTAAGGTAAAGTGTGATAGAGTGATAGAGAATTCCGGAAAACAAAGGAAGGAGATCAGCCGTTTTTTAATGAAATTTTAATAAATAAGACGGGCTCGTAGGGGTGGGGTTCTACTCCACCCAGAGGATAACAGGATAATATTTAATGTGTTGTGGGCAGAGCAGAGCCCTGCCCCTACGGAATGACAATCATTTTGTATAACTCTGTCATTCATGTTTCATGCCGGTAAATCATCATTTATGATTCAATTCTGCCAAAATATGAATCTATGTTCATATTCAAATATTATCCGTACCTTTGTCACGTTAAACATTATCAGTATGAAAACAAAAAAGAAAGATTCGTTTATGGATTACATCAAAGCGAACCGAAGAGGAAGTAGGGAAGCGGAGATTGAGAATCACGGCCACCCGGTCAGTTTTAACCGGGTGCATGTATCGAAAAAGGTTTATAACCGTAAAAGAGATAAGGCAGATGCCCGGAGGCATCTGCCTTATTCGTTTATTCCGGACGGAGCTATTTTTGTTGTTCAGTTGACTTGATGACCGATGCCATTTTAAGGAGCCCTCTGTAGTAGCCTTCAAATATTGTGGCACTATGCTTGTCTATATTCAAAGAATCATACATTCGAATGTTGACAAATTATAGGTAGGGGGATATTGCGCGTCAAACACATAGATGGCAAGCAGCGAGTCGTTTTTAAGACTCCCGTCCACACCACTTAGATAGATTTGCAATTTGTCAACTCGCGTCGTCAATGTCTCGGAGGTTCCTGGCGGGGATGGTTGTGAGGGCGGTTCGAATCGGCATCCTTGAACCATTCAACCAATGTATCATCTTTGAAATTCAATAAATAGTAATCTGCATTATCGCCCAGGACGGATGTCGAAAAGTAACGGATCGTTTCGATTGTTCCGTCCGGAGTAACTCGCGCTCCCATCGGCTCGTAATTTCTTCCTAATATCGAAACGACTTTCTTCTTGGACATTCCTAATTGAATATCCTGCATTCTGCTTTCCGTTTTATAAGCCGCACAACTCATCAATAGACATGCCGTTAATAGCATATACATCCATTTCATCCTTTTCATATACTTTCCTTTTTTTTAGTTTGTAAACACACGGCTAAGGTAGTATTATTATTTTATTCATCCTTCCCGGTAAGGACAAAAAAAGAGGAAAACCTTTCGATTTTCCTCTTCTTGAGAGCGGAAGACGGGGCTCAAACCCGCGACCCTCAGCTTGGAAGGCTAATGCTCTATCAACTGAGCTACTTCCGCATGAAAATTGTAAAGTGGGCAGTGATGGATTCGAACCACCGAAGTCGAAAGACAGCTGAGTTACAGTCAGCCCCATTTGGCCACTCTGGTAACTGCCCCCGTTATTTTCAATTGCAGTGCAAAGGTACGATTATTTTTGAAACCCGCAAGCGTTTAGACAGAAAAATTTACCATTTTAAGAGCGGTTACTGCTGCTTCATCGCCTTTGTTTCCGTACTTGCCGCCTGCACGGTCTTCGGATTGCTGCATAGTGTCTGTTGTTAACAAGCCGAAAATGAACGGAATATCGTACATCAAGTTCAATTCTGTAATGCCTTGCGTAACGCCTGAACATACATAATCGAAATGAGGAGTATCACCTCTAACAACGCAACCTAAAACGATAACAGCATCCACTTCTTTTGTTTCAGCCATTCTTTTTGCGCCAAAAGTCAGTTCGAAACTGCCCGGTACTCGTTTTACATATATGTTTTCGGCTTTGACGCCATGCTTTTCCAATGTGTTGCAAGCACCTTCCAATAGCTTTTCGGTGATGTGCTTGTTCCATTCCGCTACGACGATCCCGACAGTCACCTCTGATCCGTCAGGAACACTGTTGAAGTCGTATTCCGATAAATTTTGATAAGCTGTTGCCATATTTTTGTTCTTAAAAGAAGAGGATGCCTTGTTTGACGAGACATCCTCTTATATGATTATAATAATGTATACGCGTTACTTGTTCAATGCTGAAGCACGGGTGATATATTTGTCGATATCGGAAGCTTCCATTGAATTGAAATATTTTTCCTTGATCGTAGTGTATGCTTTAACTGCATCGCCATACTGTTTCAGGCTTTCGTAAGCGATACCGGCTTTCTTCAGGTAAGTCGGGCTGATCACTTCGTTGCTTGCCTGCTTGGCTGCTTTTTCGAAATAGCTGATACCTTCTTTCACATTGCCCATGTTTACGTAGCAGTCACCGATCAGGCCTGTGATAGCCGGAGAGATCATATCGTCGCTACCGCTGAAAGATTTCAACATATCCAATGCCTTTTCGTTTTCTCCCATCTTGAAATAGCAGATACCGGCGTAGGCTTTTGCCAGATTACCGGCTGATGTGCTTCCGTATTGGTCGATGATAGCTTCGAATCCTTCATAGTCTGCACCGTTTCCGTTCAATGCCAGGTTGAAAGAATCTTTAGCAAAGTATTGTTCGCCTTTGAACATAGCTGCTGCGGCTTTTTTCTCCTGCGGAATCAAATATCCGTGCTTGATACCCAAAACAGCTCCAACAACGAGAGCGAGTGCTATAATACCATAAATGATTTTCTTTGAATTGTTTTCAATGAACTGTTCCGATTTCGAAACAATTTCTTCGACCTCTAACTCCTTGTTGGTGTCTTTTTCCTTAGTAGCCATAATGTTTTATAGTTGTTATTATTTTATCACTGTTTTATGCCTGTGGCAATTCAAGTCGCAAAAGTAGTTTTTTTTACTGAGAAAATCTATACTTAGAAGTATATTTTTTAATTTTGTGCGACTAATATAGTGCGGATGATACTTAAAAAGCTTTCTATACTCAATTATAAAAACATTCTCCAGGCAGAAGTTTCTTTCTCTCCCGATATAAATTGTTTTTTCGGGAATAACGGAATGGGCAAGACTAATCTGCTGGATGCCGTTCATTATCTCTCTTTTTGTAAGAGCCATATCAACACGCCCGACTCGCAGCTGATCAACAACGGCCAGGATATGTGCGTGTTGCAGGGCAATTATGACTATGAGGGACGTGAAGAGGATATCTTTTGTGCCATCCGACGCCGGCAGCGGAAACAGTTCAAGCGGAATAAAAAAGAGTACGACAAGTTGTCGGAGCATATCGGCCTCTTGCCGTTGGTGATGGTATCGCCCGCCGATTCGGAACTGATACAGGGCGGGAGCGAAGAGCGCCGCCGCTTTCTCGATGTGATTATTTCGCAGCAGGACAAGCCGTATCTGCATGCGCTGATACAATATAATAAAGCCTTGCTTCAGCGGAACTCGTTGCTGAAGGAGCAGTGCACGGACACTTCCCTCTATGAAGTGCTGGAAATGCAATTGGATATGTACGGGCGGGCGGTGTACGAGAAGCGCCAGATGCTGGTCAACGATTTCACCCCGATCTTCAACGAATATTACCAGACGATCTGCCGTTCGACCGAGCAGGTCGGCCTGCGGTATATCTCCCAACTCGGCAGGGGGAGCCTGGCCGATATGTTGGCTGCCAACCGGGAGCGCGACCGCATACTCGGTTATACCTCGACCGGTATTCATAAGGACGAACTGGAAATGACGCTGAACGACTTCCTGATCCGCCGCGTCGGTTCGCAGGGGCAGAACAAAACGTATCTTATCGCCCTCAAACTGGCACAGTTTGTTTTCCTTTCCCGCAGGGGACAGACTTGTCCGATCCTGTTGTTGGATGATATTTTTGATAAGTTGGATGCCGATCGGGTGGAGCAAATCGTCAAGTTAGTAAGCGGTGACCAGTTCGGGCAGATCTTCATCACCGATACGAACCGGAAATACCTGGATGCCATCCTGCAATCGATCGATCACGGCTACGCTTTGTTCAGAGTCGAACAGGGCGAAGTGCAACCGATGGAGGAAGCGGAATGATACGCCGGAATGCACAAACATTGGGCGACGCGATTCGGGAGTTTTTCGAAGACAATACCGAGCTCCGTGGGAAGATCTTGGAAATCCGTGTCCAGCGGGCCTGGGGCGAGATACTGGGGCCGATGGTTGCACAGTACACACATAATATATATGTAAAAGATAAAGTGCTGCATGTTTCCCTCACGTCTTCTGTCCTGAGAAGTGAACTGGTGTTGTGCCGGGAGCGTCTGGTGAAGAGCCTGAACGATTATGCCGGCTCGACAGTTATACAAGATATAATAATCAGATAAAAGAAATGAATCGCTATGGATGCAAGAAAGATAGAAGAAGTTCCTTTTGAAGAGGTTTATGAAGTGGAAAAGTATGGTACATACTATTCCGAGAATAAATTTTGGCAGAAAGTGCAACGGATTGCAAAAAAAGCCGGTGCGACCGTGATACGTCCTGTCTTCCAGCTTTATTATCTGTTGCACGATAAAGATGTACCTTTACAACATAAAGCATATATCATAGGTGCTTTAGGTTATTTCATCCTGCCGTTCGACTTGATTCCGGAAAGCATTCTTCCGGTGATTGGCTTTACAGACGATGTTGCCGTAATGGGTCTTGTCCTGAAAATCGTAAAGGATAGCATCACGCCGGAGATAAAAGCCAAGGCGGATGCCAAAGTTATGGAGTTGTTACAAACGGATAAGATTTGAATCATACGATCTCCTTCTCTGTTACGATCAAATCCATTTTACGGTCGAATGGCTCGACCGGTATCCGGTCTTTCAATTGGAAATCGTAACAGATTCCGATTTTGGGGACGTTCAAAGTCGAGAGCAGGCGGTCATAAAATCCTTTTCCCCGTCCGAGGCGGTTGTGTTGCCGGTCGAAAGCTACGCCCGGAACAATGATCAGGTCTATTTCGCTTTCCGGTACGGCTACACAATCTTCGGTAGGTTCCAGAATGCCGAAAGCGCCGGCTTTGAGTGAATCTTTTCCTGCGTACAAAAGCAGTCGGAGGTCGTTCCCTTTTATAAGAGGCAGCAATAATTTCTTTTCCCGATACCATTTTTCGATCAGGGCGGCTGTTTGCACTTCGCCCGGGATGGCGTGGTAAAGTGCTATGCATGAAGCTTGCCGGAAGAGGTCTGTCTCTTCCAGCCGTTCCATTATCTTAGCAGAGAGATCCTGCAATGTAGTCTTCGTATATGATCTCTTTAATGAGGCCATATCCTCTCGAAGCGTTTGTTTGGCTTTGTGCAATTCCATCTTGAGGTGTTTTTTTGTTTTCCGGTGTCGGGAATGATTTACCTTCATTTAGAACTTTGATGGCACGTTTCAGCGTGATATCGTCATTCTGGAAAATAGGATAGAAGCCGTCTTCGTCGAAGAAGTTGCGGACGATGTAAGCCTGGAGTTGTTTCTCGATCAACTTGCCCGATATGCTGATCAGGTGCGGACGTTTCTTAATCCCCTTTGCAGCGGCATAGTTGGTGAAATCGGAAAGCAGAGGCTGCTGTTGCAGGTATTTGTATAAATCCTGATAGGTCTTGAAAGAAGACAGTTTGTCGTAGTTGCGATCCGAATAATCGAGTGCATATAGGTTCAGCGTACCGGAATTGACCACGTTCGAGAAGTAGGAAGTCACGCCGCTTGTATCACGCGGGATGAAGATATCCGGCATGATACCGCCGCCGCCGTAAACAGGTCGTCCCATTACGGTCTCGTATTTCTCGCTGTTGTTCAGCTTGATGCTGTCGGCCGAATCGAATTCGCCGTGCATAAAACGCTGGTAGATGTCCTGTTCGTATTCGCTGTCTTTCCCTAATTCATATTTTTTCTGGATACAACGTCCCGACGGAGTGTAATAGCGTGCGATCGTCAGACGAATTTCCGAACCATCGCTCAACTGGATCGGAGACTGTACCAATCCTTTGCCGAAGGTACGGCGGCCGATGATCAGCCCGCGGTCATTATCCTGGATGGCTCCGGAGAAGATTTCACTGGCAGAAGCCGAGAATTCGTCTGTCAGGACTACGATCGGAGCATCCTGGCAAGTGCCTGTTCCGTTCGTATAGACGTCGTTGCGCGGGAATGCCTTTCCTTCCGTATATACGATCAGACGGCCTTCCGGCATAAATTCATTCACCATATTGATGGCGGCATCCATGTAACCGCCTGTGTTGCCGCGAAGGTCGATCACGAATGAGGTGCAGCCAGCCTGTTTCAGTTTGGCGATTGCCGTGATAAATTCGTTATAAGTAGTACGTCCGAATTTGCTGACCTTGATGTACCCGATTCCTTTACTAACCTCGTAAGACACATCGACCGAGTTGACGGGGACGTCGCCGCGCGTCACGTCGAAATACAGCAGTTCCGGTTCGTTCTTGCGTTTGACCCCTAACTTGACCGTACTGTTTTTTGCCCCGCGCAGGGTTTTCATGATAACATCCTGGTCGCTCTTGTTGCCGGCATACAGGGAGTCGTTGATCGTAATGATACGGTCGAATGGCTTTAATCCGGCCTTTTCAGACGGACCGCCCGGAATGACGTTGATAACCAGAATGGTGTCGGTCTGCATATTGAAGGAAACGCCGATACCGCTGAACGATCCTTCTAGGTCTTCATTCACCCGTTGGGCATCTTTAGCCGGTATGTATACGGAGTGCGGGTCCAGCTCGCTGAAAACTTTAGGAATGGCATCTTCCACCAATTGTTTCATATTGACCGTGTCGACATACTGTTCGTCGATAATGTCGAGGATGGCATTGATCTTATTTCCACTGGAATAAATATGTCTTTTCCCCTGCGTCAGTCTAATGTAATGATTTCCTACAAAGATCCCGAGAGCAACACTTAATGCTATAATCACAGGCAACCATACGGCCAGCCTTTTGTTCTTGTCCATAAAACGTATCTTTATTCGTTTATTTCTATATAATCTATAATAACACCTGCGCGACGTAATAGGTTGCAACCATCTTCCACCCTGTATTTTTCAGAGTATACCACCCGTTTGATCCCGGACTGGATGATGAGTTTGGCACATTCGATGCAGGGGGCGGAGGTGACGTAGATCGTTGCGCCTTTACTGCTGTTGGATGACGCGGCCACTTTTGTGATGGCATTGGCTTCCGCATGCAGAACATAAGGTTTGGTGACATTGTTTTCGTCTTCGCAAACATTCTCGAAACCGGACGGTGTACCGTTATATCCGTCAGAGATAATCATTTGGTCTTTTACTATCAGTGCCCCAACCTGGCGTCTTTTGCAATACGAATTTTCCGCCCATACGGCCGCCATCCTGAGATAACGTTTATCCAATTCGAGTTGCTTTTCCTTCTTATCGCACATCGTCTTCTGATTTTATATACCTTATTATAATAGCAGGCAAAGGTACATATATTTGGGATATATGGAATAGCTTCTGTGTGTTTTTGTTCAGGCGGATATCATAAAATTCTATATCGGTCAATCACTGCTCGAAGCGCATGTAATTTGTTTCCGACATCGTCGAATACATTTTCGGCGATGTCGTGTATATTTTCGACGACGCCGAATATATATCCGACGTCGCCAAAAACAAATTACATCGGTATAAAATTAGAGCCGGATGCTGATACTTCTACCGTTTTTATCCCATTCCTTTTCAGTAACGCGTCAATTTCCGCATCTTTTCCCCGGAAACGCCTATACAAGATTTCCGGATCTTCAGTACCGCCTTTCGATAAAACGTTTTCACGGAAAGAACGGGCTGTTTCCTGGTTGAAGATCCCCGTCTCTTTGAAAAGGGAGAAAGCATCGGCATCCAAGACTTCCGCCCATTTATAGCCGTAATAGCCGGCTGAATATCCACCGGAGAAGATGTGTCCGAAGCTGCTGCTCATCAAGGTTCCGGGAACTTCCGGGACGATAACGTTCTGTTTCCAGGCCTCTTTTTCAAAAGCGGTCACATTCCCATCGAATGACTCTGTCCGTGTATGCCAGGCCATATCCAGAAAACCGAAGCTCAGTTGCCGGCAGCAGGCGTATCCTGCATTGAAATTGGAGGCGTCGATCAACTTTTGTACTAATTCTTGCGGGATTTTTTCTCCGGTCTGGTAATGGATGGCGATCTGGTCCAGGAAATCTTTCTCCGTCAGCCAGTTCTCCATCAGTTGGGAAGGAAGCTCCACAAAATCGCGATAGACATTTGTACCGGAAAGACTTGCGTATGATCCTTTGGCGAACATACCGTGCAAGGCATGTCCGAATTCATGCAACAAAGTGTTGACCTCGTCGAAAGTTAGTAAAGAAGGCTTCGTTTCGGTCGGACGTGTGAAGTTCATCACGATAATGATTTGCGGCCGGCTGTCTTTGCCGTCTTTATCCCGATATTGTTCCTTTATGCAATTCATCCAGGCTCCCGACTGTTTTCCATCGCGTGGATGGAAGTCTGTATATAATACGGAAAGGAATGTACCGTCAGTATCGTAAACTTCGTATGCCTGTACTTCGGGATGATAAACCGGAATTTCTTTATTTTCTTTAAATGTAATGCCATATAATTGGGTAGCCAGGCCGAACACGCCTTTTTTCACATGGTCCAGTTCGAAATAGGGGCGCGTCATTTCATCGTTTACATTGAAACGGGTATCTTTCAGCTTTTCGGAATAATAGCTCCAGTCCCAGGGCATGACGGTTATACTTTCTTTTTCTGCTCCTGAAGCAAATCTTTGTACGGCCTCGTATTCGTCTCTGGCAACAGGTTTGTATGCATCCAATAGTTCATTCAGCAGTTTATAGACGCGAGCCGGAGTTTTGGCCATCGTATGCTTTAACTTATAATCGGCATAATTGGTATATCCCATCAGCTTTGCTATTTCCAGACGGATATTGACGATTTTCCGTATGATTTCTTTATTATCGTATTCATCGCCTTTGTTTGCGACGCTCATATATTCCCGGTACATCTTTTCCCGTAATTGGCGTAGAGCCGAGTAACGCATGAAGGGCACGTAGCTGGGAGCTGAAAGGTTAAATAACCATCCGGTTTTCCCTTTTTCTTTTGCCCTGAGTGCGGCTGCTTCGCGTATGCTTTCCGGTAATCCTTCCAGTTCGTGTTCTTTTGTCAGCAACAGTTCAAAGCGGTTTTTGTCTTTCAATGCATTCTGATCGAATGTAAGCGAAAGCAAGCTTAACTCTGAACTGAGTCTGCGGTATTTTTCTTTATCTTCGGGGTTGAGGGAGGCACCGCGTACCGAAAAAGCTTCGAATGTTTCTTCCAACAGGCGGCTGTCTTCTGTTGAGAGGTGCAAATTTTCTTTCCGGTCGTATACGTTTCTTACCCGCGTAAATAGTTTTTCATTCAAATAAATATTGTTGGAACTTTCCGACAGTTTAGGCGATACCCGCTGTGAGATGTCCATCATCTCGTCATCCGCTTCCGCATTCAATACATTAAAGAAAGCGGAACTGACCTTATCCAGTAGTTTGCCGCTACGTTCGAGTGCTACGATTGTATTTTCGAATGTGGGAAGTTCCGTATTGTCGGCTATTGTATGGATTTCCTCGTCTAATTGCCGGATTCCTTCGTCAAAAGCTGGTTCGTAGTGCTCTGTTTTGATCTGATCGAACGGAGGAGTTCCGAACGGAGTCTGATAAATCCCCCAAAAGGGATTTTCGCTATTTTGTTTCATATCTTTTAGTGTTGATTTATTATATAACAAAGGTACGGAATAATCGGTAAATAAAAATACATTGATTTTCGGGAGATGCTAAACATCCGGAATTGGAAGTTTTTAACAGCTGGCCATGTGTTTGACAACACATATATAGACTTTTGCATATTTGTAACGAGTTATCAATCAAACTGTTTTTGAATCGTAAAAAATGAAATTTCTAAATAAATATGAAAGCAAATTTGTTTTTTTATTTTTTAAGTGATACTTTTGGTCAGGATACAAAAGCAATTTATTTGTTTTCACGTTAAAGCATAAACTTAAAACCAAATATAAAAATATGAGTTATCTTAAATTTGACAAGACTCTTATGACGAACCTGGAAGAAGCGCTACCAAGAGAGATTCTTCGTACTAATCGTTCGGGAGCCTATCATTGTACAACTATCGTTGATTGCAACACAAGAAAATATCACGGATTACTTGTGATTCCTGTTCCTGGACTGGATGATGAGAATCATGTATTGTTGTCGTCATTGGATGAAACTGTCATACAGCATGGAGCCGAATTTAATTTAGGGCTTCATAAGTATCAGGGAGATAATTACAGTCCGAGAGGTCATAAGTACATTCGTGAGTTCGAGTGCGAGAAAGTTCCTACGACGATCTATCGTGTAGGTGGTGTTGTTCTGAAAAAAGAGAAGTTGTTTGTCCATCATGAGAATCGAATCTTAATTCGTTATACGTTGTTGGATGCTCACTCGGCGACAACATTGCGTTTACGTCCGTTCTTGGCGTTTCGCAGTGTCCGCGAATATACACACGAGAATGCTCAGGCCAGTCGCGAATATCAGGTTGTGACGAATGGTATCAAAACATGCATGTATCCGGGCTATCCCGAATTGTATATGCAATTGAACAAAAAGAATGAGTTTCATTACCAGCCTGACTGGTATCGGGGAATCGAATATCCGAAAGAGCAGGAGAGAGGCTATGATTTTAACGAGGATCTGTATGTCCCCGGATATTTTGAAGTCGAGATAAAGAAAGGTGAAAGCATCGTCTTTTCCGGCGGGGTTTCTGAAATCGGAACTCGCACATTGAAAAAAACATTCGAGGACGAGGTGGAAGAACGTACGCCCCGCGATACTTTTCAGCATTGTTTGATCAACGCTGCACACCAGTTTCTGAATAAACAGGAAAACGAATCTTATATTTTGGCCGGTTATCCGTGGTTCAAGTGCAGGGCACGCGATTTGTTTATTTCTTTGCCCGGGTTGACCCTTGCTATCAATGAGGTCTCCAAGTTTGAAATGGTAATGGAAACGGCCCGTAAGGCCATTTATGATTTTATCCGCAACGAACCGAGCCGGATCAAAATTTATGAAATGGAGCATCCTGATATCTTGCTTTGGGCCGTCTGGTGTATTCAACAATATGCTAAAATGGTTTCACGTGAGGCATGTCGCGAAAAATATGGTTCGCTGCTGGAAGAGATTATGAAGTTCCTCTGCCAGGATAAACATCCGAATCTGGTTTTGCATGATAACGGATTGCTTTATACGTATGGATCGAATAAAGCTGTTACATGGATGAACTCGACGGTTAACGGACGTCCCGTTATCCCACGTACAGGATATATCGTTGAAATCAATACGTTATGGTATAACGCTTTGCGGTTTGTCGGAGAATTGTCGGGCGAGGCTGGAAATAACGCCTTCGCCGAATCATTGGGTGCTTTGGCAGAAAAAAGCGGGAAGTCGTTTGTCAATGTCTTCTTGAATGAATATGGCTATTTGCTCGATTATGTTGATGGCAACATGATGGAGTGGAGCGTACGTCCGAATATGATATTTGCTGTGGCATTTGATTATTCGCCTTTGAACTCCAGCCAGAAAAAAGGAGTGCTCGATATTGTGACAAAAGAATTGCTTACTCCTAAGGGACTTCGTTCCTTGAGCCCGAAAAGCGGTGGCTACAATCCTAATTATGTCGGTCCCCAGATTCAGCGTGATTATGCTTATCATCAAGGAACGGCTTGGCCTTGGCTGGCAGGTTTCTATTTTGAGGCATATCTCCGTATCTATAAGATGAGCGGTATAGGGTTTATCGAACGTTATCTGATCGGGTATGAAGATGAAATGTCGTCCCATTGTATCGGGTCCATTCCTGAACTGTTTGATGGTAATCCTCCGTTCAAGGGGCGTGGAGCCGTATCGTTTGCAATGAATGTTGCAGAAATATTGAGAATATTATACTTATTAAGCAAATATAATTATTGAAAGGAGGAGCCTGTATGAAAGTGTTAATGTTTGGATGGGAATTTCCTCCCAAAATATACGGTGGTCTTGCGGTTGCATCCTATGGTATTACTAAAGGTCTGAGTCTGCAGAATGATGTGGAGACGACTTTTTGTTTACCGAAGCCTACCGGTGAAGAAGAAGGTTTCCTGAATATCATAGGTATGAACCAAGTACCTGTCGTATGGAGGGATGTTAATTATGATTATTTGAAGTCCAGGCTTCCCAATTATATGACGCCGGAACAATATTATGCTTTCCGTGACCATATCTATGCCGATTTCTCATATATGAATGTAAATGATTTGGGCTGTATGGAGTTTGCCGGAGGGTATCCGTCTAATTTGCATGACGAGATCAACAACTTTTCGATCATCGCGGGAGTCGTTGCCCGTCAGCAGCAGTTTGACATCATCCATGCCCACGACTGGCTGACTTATCCGGCCGGTGTGCATGCAAAGATGGTGAGTGGAAAGCCTCTTTGCATTCATGTCCATGCAACCGATTTCGACCGCTCACGCGGAAAGGTTAATCCGACCGTATATGCAATGGAAAAGAACGGTATGGATTATGCGGATTGTATTATGTGCGTATCTGAATTGACACGGCAGACAGTTATACGGGAATACCATCAGGACCCGCGGAAATGTTTTGCCATGCATAATGCGGTTTATCCGTTGTCACAAGAACTTTTGGACATTCCTCGTCCGGAGCATAAAAAGGAAAAGGTCGTGACTTTCCTGGGACGTATCACTATGCAAAAAGGACCGGAATATTTTGTCGAAGCAGCAGCGCTTGTTTTGAAACGTACACGTAATATCCGGTTCGTCATGGCGGGTTCGGGCGATATGCTGGACGCCATGATCAATCTGGCTGCCGAGCGTGGAATTGCCGACCGTTTCCATTTCCCAGGATTTCAGCGTGGAAGGCAGGTATATGAAGCCTATAAGAACAGTGATGTCTTTGTGATGCCTTCGGTTTCCGAACCTTTTGGGATTGCCCCGTTGGAAGCTATGCAATGCGGAACGCCTTCCATTATTTCCAAACAGTCCGGTTGTGGAGAAATTCTCGACAAGGTGATTAAGACGGACTATTGGGATATTTATGCAATGGCTGACGCTATCTATTCGATCTGTACGAATCCCTCTTTGTTTGAATATCTTCAGGTGGAAGGGAAGAAAGAGGTCGATAGTATCACATGGGAAAAAGTCGGCTTGCGGATTCGCGCTCTTTATGAGAATGTCTTAAAGAATTACGGTAAATAATCAAACAACAATTAGATATGAAAACAATCTGTCTTTATTTTGAAATACATCAAATTATACATTTGAAACGCTATCGTTGCTTCGATATCGGTACGGATCATTACTATTATGATGATTATGAAAATGAACGCAGTATCACGGAGATTGCAGAGCGTTCTTATATTCCGGCATTGACAGCTTTGCTTGAAATGGCAAAGGGCAACGGAAGAGCTTTTAAAGTCGCTTTTTCTATTTCGGGTGTGGTTTTGGAACAGTTGGAGATCTATTCTCCTGCCGTGATCGACTTGTTGCATCAATTGAATGATACGGGCTGTTGTGAATTTTTGTGCGAACCTTATTCTCACGGGCTTTCTTCTTTGGCTAATGAAGAATGTTTCCGGGAAGAAGTTTCCAGAATGAGTGCGAAGATCAAACAAGTTTTTGGACAAACTCCCAAGGTCTTCCGTAATTCCAGTTTGATTTATTCGAATGAGATCGGATCGGTTGTCGCAAGTATGGGATTTAAAGGGATTTTGACCGAAGGTGCCAAACATGTGTTGGGATGGAAGAGTCCGCATTATGTGTATCATTGTGCGTATAATCCTAAATTGAAGGTTTTGCTTCGTGATTTCAAATTGTCGGATGACATTAGTTTGCGTTTCTCGAACTCGGATTGGAGCGAGTATCCGTTGTTTGCCGACAAATATATCGGTTGGATTGCCGGAATGCCGGAAGAAGAACAGGTAATCAATATTTTCATGGAACTTTCTGCTTTGGGCATTGCGCAACCGTTGTCTTCGAATATTCTGCAATTCATCAAAGCGTTGCCGGTTTGTGCGAAAGAGAAAGGTATTTCTTTCTCGACTCCATCTGAAGTTGTGGCAAAGTTCAAGTCTGTTGATCAGGTGGATGTCCCTTATCCGATGTCGTGGATTGATGAGGAAAGAGACACGAGCTGCTGGCTGGGTAACGTGATGCAGCGTGAAGCGTTTAATAAGTTGTATAGTGTGGCTGGTCGTGTTCATTTGTGCAATGATCGCCGTATCAAGCAAGACTGGGATTATTTGCAGGCAAGTAATAACTTCCGTTTTATGACAACCAAGAAAACGGGGCTTTGGCTGAATCGTGGTATTTATGATTCTCCGTATGATGCATTTACCAATTATATGAATATATTGGGTGATTTTATCAGCCGTGTAGATGCTTTATATCCAGTCGAGATAGAGAACGAAGAATTGAATTCTCTCCTTACGACAATAAAGAACCAAGGGGAAGAAATTGAAAAGTTACAGAAAGAACTTGACAAGTATAAGAAAAAAGCTGCGAAAAAAGCGGCTACTGAATAGAGGTAAAGTAATAAAATGAAAATCGGGGCTTCCTTCAATGGGAGCCCCGATTTTTTATATCAGATAATAAATTAGTCTGTTTATCTATATTCGATTGTTACGATACGCATTTCCATCGCGTCTTTATCGATACGCAGTTTTACACCGGAAGGTTTCAAATAGTTTTCAATGGCAACAGTGTAATCGCTTTGCTGTCCGTAGTAGTTTGTAGTCTTTCCTACTCTTCGCTGTACGGGAATAACGTTGATAACCAAATCTTCATCCGGAGAGTTTTCGATATGGGTTTTAAGCAGTTTGGCTATGTTTCCGAATGAGTAGGTTCGGGTAGAAGCCACATATTCTCCTCTGAAAGAAGTGATGTTATTTTCTACACTATTGTTTTTAAAGAATGTATCCATAGAATCTTTCGGGAGTATCAGAACATTAGCCGGAGCTTCAAATGCAAATTTCCAGTTTTCTTGCGGAAGGGCCTTAAGGGAAAGGTCTACGTTGCTGACAATACGTCCTTTAATAATCGGAGCAATGTCTTGTGCCGGAATTGTCAACTGAGTGTATACACCTGCCGGGCTCTTCAAATAAGCGATGCTGTCATTTTCTTTCAACAGCTCTTCCATGTCTGTGTTTTTGAGCCGGTTCAGTTGGATAACCTCGGAAGTCGCACTAAAAGTTTCGTTCCATTTTCCGATTGAATCTTGTCCCAAATATCCTTTTGTCATATACTTATAGTAGATGATCATTTGGGAACTTTCAATATTCAGAATGTTTCCTGTCCCGTATGTATTTGTGACATAAATGCCGGGGAAGAATTGGTTGAACGTATTCTGATCGTTAAATACTTCCGGTGTTTTGATTGTCGCGTCATAGAAGCGCTGTCCTACTTCTTGAGGCATACGGATGGTTATCCTCGGCTGATACGTCAGTACGCTGTTTGAATTTTTATCATTCCAAAGTGAATCCGAAACACTTAAATCACGTGCCGTATACGTCTGCATACCTAACGATTTCTGCATATTGCAGTACTGTTTCGGATCGATATTCGTATAAAAATCTCTTGTTAGCGGAGTCGTTACTTCGTAAAGTTGTGCACGCATCGGAGTTAGAGAATCTCCCGTCCAGCTTCGGCTGTAGTATATTTTAAATTCGACCGAATCAATTTTTCCATCGATCGGAGTCTTATTGAACCTGTAATTATCCGGACAGTAGAACTGGCACATAAAATCAGACTTCAGGTTTCCATACAAAGGATCGTATATTTCCCCCAATGAACCGTAAATTGTCCGGGCATAGACAGAATCTGTTTGCAATGTTTTTGCTTTCATGTAGAATGTGTCCGCGTATACCAACGGTCTGTCATTCTCCGGTTGAATACCTGTTCCTACCTGCGTCAAATCATCATTACACCCGCTCAGGATCGAGATCCCGAGACTCAGGCCAAGTATAAAAAGCTTGATTTTCATTTCTCTAAAAATTATTTAGTGCCTAATACGACATCGTAGAATTCGTTGATTTTATCCATATAAACGTCTGGCGACTGGTAAGGCAGGAATGGAGTGTGCTTTTTAGTAGCAATATAATCCAACGCATCTTGATTGATCGTTTCACTACCTTGTATCACACCGTCGGCGAAATCGATAGCGAGTTTTGTCAGTCCTGTGAAGCTTGTATCTGCTTTGATACCTTTCAGGTCGCTGTCTTTGGCTCCATCCATCTTTAGCTTGCCTGCAAATCCTTTTCTGAACGGTGTTTTGAAGTCATCGTTATAAATAGAGTATACGACCTTTGCGTCTTTGAGGCAAGGATCGTCTGCATACATACGTTTGATGTACAGAGCTGTTAGCGCTGACATCCAACCATGACAGTGAATGACATCCGGTATCCAACGGAGCTTTTTCACTGTTTCCAATACACCACGAACATAGAAGATCGAACGGTCGTCGTTATCTTCGTATTCGTTTCCATCATCATCGCTAATCGTATGCTTTCTTTGGAAGAAATCTTCATTATCAATGAAGTAAACCTGCATGCGGGCTGCTTGAATGGACGCTACCTTAATGATCAGCGGGTGATCGGTGTCATCAATGATGAGGTTCATACCCGAAAGCCGGATTACTTCGTGCAACTGGTTGCGGCGTTCGTTAATGCTACCGAACTTAGGCATGAAAGTTCTAATTTCACGACCGCGTTCCTGTATGCCTTGTGGCAGGTTTCTGCATATCGTTGCAATCTCTGATTCGGGAAGGTAGGGTGTTATTTCTTGAGCTATAAACAAGATTTTTTTTGCATCCATTCTGTAAACTAGTTTTATAAAGACGCTACAAAGATACAAAATTTCTTTCATTTACCGCAATTATTTATTTGCTTTGCACCGTCAATAAGCATCTAAAGGATGAAAATAGTAAACAGCATTAAAGAATTGAAGAGTTATCTCGCTGAAGAAAAGCGTAATAACAAACAAATTGGCTTTGTTCCCACCATGGGGGCATTACACAACGGACACCTGAGCCTGGTTAAGCGTTGTGTGGAAGAAAACGACGTGTGTGTAGTCAGTGTATTTGTTAATCCGACCCAGTTTAACGACAAACATGACCTTGAAACATATCCTCGCACGTTGGATAAGGACTGTGCTTTGTTGGAGCCGGCCGGTTGTGATTATGTCTTTGCTCCGTCGGCAGAAGAAATGTATCCGGAGCCTGATACCCGTACATTCGATTTCGGTACTGTTTCGGCTGTTATGGAAGGGGCACGCCGTCCCGGACATTTCAATGGGGTTGCTCAGATCGTGAGTAAACTTTTTTATGCCGTCGAACCGGATAATGCCTATTTCGGCGAAAAAGATTTCCAGCAAATAGCTGTGATACGGGCTATGGTGAAGCAATTAGACATACCGGTGAAGATCAACGCTTGCCCGATTTTGCGCGAGGCAGACGGTTTGGCTTTGAGTAGCCGTAATGTGCGTTTGACCCCCGAACAACGTCAAAAAGCTCCGTTAATAGCTCGTACGTTAAAAGAAAGTACTAACTTTGTGCCCGGAAAGAGCGTGCAGGAGGTGATTGATTACGTAATCGATACGATAAACGCCGATCCTGTCATGCGTGTGGAATACTATGAGATTGTTGATGGCAATACGATGGAGTCCATCGAGAACTGGTCCGATACGACTTATCCGGTAGGATGCATTACGGTCTATTGCGGAGAGGTTCGTCTGATAGATAATATTAAGTACTAAATATAGATTTGTGATTTATGAATTATAATTTGTTTCCCATGTAAAAAGAGTTTCATGCAGGAGAAACAAAAGTTTCATGCTGGTGAAACAAAAGTTTCCCGCAAGTGAAACAGAAGTTTCATGCAGGAGAAACAAGTGGAACTAAATAATTCATCAATCACCAATCCTAAATCAGATCGTATGTTTATAGAAGTAGTTAAATCAAAGATTCACCGGGTGACGGTAACGGAAGCCAATCTGAATTATATCGGGAGTATCACTATCGACGAGGATTTGCTGGATGCCGCCAACCTGATTGCCAACGAAAAGGTCGCTATTGTGAATAACAATAACGGTGAACGTTTTGAGACGTATATTATTAAAGGTGAACGTGGTTCGGGAGTGGTTTGCTTGAACGGTGCTGCTGCACGAAAGGCGCAACCTGGCGATATCATCATTATTATGTCGTATGCCATGATGGATTTTGAGGAGGCGAAAACATTTAAACCGTCGGTTGTGTTCCCTGATACGGCAACCAATAAACTGATATGAAGCATCGGTAGCTGAAAAAATAAATGCGATAGCGCATATAAAGAAGAAGCTCGCCTGATGTGGCGGGCTTTTTTTATGAGTATGGATTCCCCTAATAATATTATATGTATACAAACAAGCAAATTTGGAATGTTAGTTATCCAATCTTTTTGAGTCTTCTGGCACAGAACGTTATTAATGTGACGGACACTGCGTTTTTGGGCAGGGTAGGTGAAGTCGAGCTGGGGGCTTCGGCAATGGGAGGCTTGTATTATATATGTGCCTTTACGATCGCTTTTGGTTTTAGTACGGGGTCGCAGATTATCATGGCTCGCCGTAACGGGGAGCGGAATTATAAGGAAGTTGGGCCGGTGATGATTCAGGGGGTCTTTTTCCTGTTTATGTTGGCTGCCGTCATGTTCACTTTTTCCCGTTTGTTTGCCGGAGATATTATGCGGGTCCTGATTTCTTCCGATACGATTCTGAAAGGGACGGAGGAATTCTTAGATTGGCGTGTGTTCGGATTCTTTTTCTCTTTTGTGAATGTGATGTTCCGGGCTTTGTTTATCGGTATTACGCGTACGAAGGTGTTGACGTTGAATGCGATTGTGATGGCGTTGACAAACGTGTTGCTGGACTATCTGCTGATATTCGGTAACTGGGGTTTCCCGGAATTGGGAATAAAAGGAGCGGCGATTGCTTCGGTGATGGCGGAGGCGGTGTCTATCGTGTTTTATATGGTCTACACCCGGATGACGGTAGATATCAAGAAGTATGCACTGAACCAGTTCCGTTCGTTTGATGTCAAATTGTTGAAGCGTGTCCTGGACATCTCGATATTTACGATGTTGCAATATTTTATTTCGCTCAGTACTTATTTTATGCTCTTTGTGGCCGTGGAACATTTAGGACAGCGGGAACTGGCGATTGCGAATATTGTCAGGAGTGTTTATATCGTCTTGTTGATTCCCGTCAATTCTTTATCGACGGCAACGAATACGTTTGTAAGTAATAGTATCGGGGCGGGACATAAGGACCAGGTTATCCCGATCATCCGTCATATCACCTGGATCTCGTTGGGGATCATGGCTCTATTTGTGTCTGTCACTTGTCTGATCCCTTCTACCATATTATCGGTTTATACCAATGACGTGACATTGATACAAGCCTCTATCCCTTCCCTTTATGTGATTTCCGGCGCCTTGCTGATCGGAGCGGTTGCCAACATCGTGTTCAACGGGGTGACAGGCACGGGGAATACCCGTTCGGCCTTTGTGATGGAACTGGTCACCCTCGTTTTCTATACCTTATTTATATATGTGGCCGGAATGCGTCTGCACATGCCGGTTGCTATCTGTTTTATGACTGAAGTGGTGTATTATACCGGTTTGCTGGTTGCAAGCATCATTTATTTGAAGAAAGCGTCTTGGCAAAATAAAAAAATCTGACTTTGTTTTGCCTGGATAGTGGTTTGTTTTGACCTGATAGAATGGTTAAATGACCGGATAGTCCTGTTTGTGATTGTTGCTGTTTTTGCATAATGCCTTGAATTTGTTTTTTTGTATATATAAAAAAGGCGAATTATGAGGTGTACTAATTGCGGTTGGGAGAATTCCGGTGACAGGTCAAATTGTGAGAAGTGTAATTCTCCGTTATCAAATTATGCCATGCGTGAACATGCAGTTACGGATGTTTACGCACGGCGTACAGTAAATGAGAATATAGGGGTAAATGCCGGTAGGCCGACAGTTTGCGAACAAGGGGATAGTGGGAATTGTCCTCAATGCGGTTATCCTCTTTTGCCGGGTATGTCGGAATGTCCGAATTGTAGCTGTTCCCGCCAAGCCTCGGTAGGTGCAGCATCCGATCCTTTGAATTGTCCCAAGTGTAACCATGAAAATCGAAAAGATGCATTCTATTGTTCGCATTGCGGGTATGAACTACAGAAGAAAGAACCGGTAAGCCAATCCCGTTCGGGCTATGGGAGGAAAACGATTACGCCCTGGGAAATGCAGGCTCCGGTGTGTACATGCCGTCTTTCCATGATACCTAACGCGAATGGGGAAGCTGTGCCCTCTCCGCTTGTATTTTCGGGCGAGGAGATCATTTTGAACCGTGACAATACGGATGAAGGCAATATGACGATAACTTCTAAAGAACAGGCAGTCTTGACCTACGAGAACAAGAAATGGTATATTCAGGACAGGAGTGAACAAAAAACTACATTCGTATATACAACCGAAAAAATAGAGTTAAAACCCGGAGACATTATTGTGTTGGGGAACAGGAGATTTGAGTTTGACGAATGACCTCAAATGAATAGCCATGTCCGGAGTTGTCGTTAACAGGTGTGATTTTACGGTTGGCCAATATATCGGCGGACTCTATCGGGTGGACCTTGTTTTAGGGGAAGGTTCTTTCGGAAAAGTGTTCAAAGTGACGGGAACCGGTTCGCAGGTGTATGCTTTGAAGTTATTGAAATTGTGGGAAATAGTTCCTGAACTTCGTGAACCTTTGATGGACCGTTTCGTCATGGAATTTGAGACGGGATTGATAAAGAGCCGGTTCTTGGTTCACTCTGTTGCTCATGGGCTGGAGTGTGGAAATCCTTTTATCGTTATGGACTATTGCCCGAAAGGGAATCTTACTCAATATATGGAACGCTATTCTGTCGACTTGGTCAAAATCGGGCGGGAGATCCTTTGCGGATTGAACGATTTGCACAAAAGCGGCAAGGTGCATCGGGACCTTAAACCTGAAAACGTGTTGATCAAGGAGGATGGAACTGCCGCTTTGACAGATTTTGGGATCAGTGGCGATCGGAACAAGCGAATGACGGAACGCAATATATTGGGGCGTCCCCAACAGATTTTCGGGACCTATGCCTATATGCCCCCGGAGCAGGTTAACCGTTTGCGAGGAGACGCGACTGTACTTCCGACAACTGATATTTTTTCTTTCGGCGTGATGATGTATCAATTGTTGACGGGCAAGCTGCCTTTCGGTGAACTGAATGACCATAACGATTTGGTCGTCTATCAGCGGAACGGGAAAAGCGGCAATTGGGACAGGCGGTTATTGGAACGGACTGAAAATGGCGTGGTCTGGCAGAAGGTGATCGAAGGCTGCTTAATACCGGATTTCAAACAGCGTATGCAATCGGCTACCGCTGTCCTTGAGCAGATGCCTCAGGGACAGTCTGTTTCATATATTCAGCAACGGGTCGGGTGGAAGCCGGAACCCGGAAAAAAAGGATTGTCCATGCGTGTAATGCAGGGACTGGAACATGGGAAGGTCTACGATCTGAGCCGTTTGTTCAGAGACCGGAAAAGGCTGATCACGATAGGAAGGGAAGATTCGAATGTCGTGTGTATTCCGGAGAGTGAGAGCCCTTATATCTCACGCCGGCATTGTACGATCGAAACGGATGTCAGGACAGGACGCTGGTTTATCCGTGACGGGCAATGGATCGCAGAGAAGGGACGGATAGGATATTGGAAAGAATCGGTGAATGGAACTTATATAAACTCTACTCCGGTTACACCGGAAGGAAGCGAACTTCATCCGGGAGATATTATTACGATTGGCGATGTCACCTTTCGGATTGAAGATTATTAATTCTAATTTATTAATGAAAAATAGAATATAGACCTATGGTACAAAGACAAACAGAGCCATACAGACGGTCCTTTTCCGGATCGGTTGGCGCAGGAATGGGGGCACTGATGGGAGGTGCGCATAAGCAGTATTATGTATTGGAGCATCGCATGTCTTCTAAATATCATCGTGCCGGTGAAACACAAAAGATCATTGTCGATCAAGTGGAGATGGGGCGTGACCCGCGTTGCCAAGTGCGTTTTGACGATTCGTTTACTTCGGTAAGCCGTCGTCATGCGGCTATCGTCCGTGATGGGGCCGGTTGGAAACTGGTTCATTTGTCTAAGGTCAATACGACTCTTTTAAATGGCCGTCCGGTCACGGATGAATGGTATTTGCAAAATGGGGACGAGATACAGCTTTCTTCCAATGGACCTCGCATCGGATTTATCGTTCCCCAGGGTGATAGGAGCATGATCAAAAATATAAACTTTACGGAACGGTTCAGTCTGTTCCGCCAGCAGGCATTGAAACCCTATAAGCAGATGATGGTTTGGATGTCTGTCGTTTTCCTGCTGGTGATCGGTGGCTTTATTGCCTGGAGTATCCTGAACCAACAGCAAAACCGGAAAACGAATGAAATGCTGGCAGGAAGTATTGCATCCGTAAGTGCTCGCCAGGATAGCGCCGGCATGGAAGCTCAAAAACAGATAGCTGCCGTTTCAAGCCAAGCGCAAGATGCAGCTCAGGCGGCCATACAAGCCAACCAAGCCAGTCAAGCCGCAACTTCGCAGGGAATAAGCCAGCTTCGTAACGAACTGGTAGGCCTGAAAAGTGATTTAAAGACGGCTCGTGAAGAGAAAGCGGAAAGCGAATCTGCAAAACAAACAGTTGCCATTACCGAACCGGTTGCCCCTTCTGCCTCTGATCCGGTGGTTCCGGCTGCGACAGGCATGACTTCATACGAGAGCTGCTTTCCTTACATTTATTATATCCAGTTGGACAAAGTAGAGCATACGAATAAAAAAGGTAAGACGGAGGTTATCAATATTATCCATCGTTGGGCGGGAACCGGCTTCCTGTTGAGTGACGGGCGTTTTGTTACATCCCGTCGCATCATCGAAAGATGGTATTTCCAGGTAAACGGCAACTTGATGGACGAAGATATGCGTCCGCTGAACAAGGCTGTCTGCAATCTGGAAAAGGTAGTAGCCTATTTTACCGCCTATTCTTCCAGCGGAGATGCGCTGACCTTCACCAGCGACCAGTTCACTTGCGACCGAAGCGCCGATAATTACACGGTTCTTCGAGGACCGTTGGGAGGACTTGTCAAAGGAGCACGCTTACGTATAGCACCGTCTAACGGTGGAAAAGACTGGGCCTATTTCCAGACTGCTAAAAAAGGCGGTTTGAAATTCGATCCCTCGAAATCGGCATCATTGGGTCGGGGTATTCCCCTTACCATCTTAGGATTTCCGGCAGAAGTCGGCATCAACTCGGCTTCCGGCCCGGTTTACGGCAGTGGCGTAACGGCTAACAGCGGGTTGGACCGTGGTGATATCATGACGACAAATACAAGTTTTGAAATAGGTGGTTCGGGTGCTCCTGTTTTTGCCGTTTCGGAAACAGGAGAATACGAAGTGATCGGCCTGATTTCTGCTATGGCCGAGGGACAGCGGGGAGTGGTCGTGCCAATTGCAGCCGTCCGATAATGAAAAATGAAAGCATCTATGGGAGAAACGAATTATAATCCTCTAAAGTTTAAGCTTGGAGCACAAACGAATGTCGGGTGTGTTCGTACGAATAATGAAGATAATTTTGTTGTGAGTGCGGATCTTTCCGCGGGGGAGTGGTTGCTTCCCCGCGATTGCCATACCCTTTTTACGTTAGGCGATAAAGGGGCGATGCTTGTTGTCGCAGACGGTATGGGAGGATTGGATGCCGGTGAAATAGCTTCCAGGATAGCCGTCGATACGATGAAAGAGTTTTTCTCGGCGGATAAGATAACGGACGAGATTGTGAAAGACGATTCTACGATCCACAAATATATGCATGAAGCGGTGGTTGCTGCCGACAATGCCATAAAAATAAGAAGCAAGGAAGAAAGAGGAGTCAAGTCAATGGGTACAACTCTTGTCGCCGCTTGGTTGTTCGACGGCTATGCCAACGTCGTTTGGTGTGGTGACAGCCGGGGGTATCTGTTTAATCCCGTCTCTGGGCTTACACAGGTGACAAAAGACCATTCTTATGTACAGGAACTGGTCGACAGCGGTCGCCTTCTTCCGGAGTATGCCTTTGACCATCCTGATAGTAACATTATCACCCGTAGTCTCGGAAATCCTCAGAAAGCGGCAAATCCCGATTTTATCCGTTTCCCCTTGCAGGAAGGAGAGGTTCTTTTGCTTTGTACGGACGGGCTTAATTCGATGCTTCGGGATGAGGAGATCGAAGCTGTTATGCAAGAGACTTCGAATGAAATCGATACCTGTACGAAGGCATTGATTCAAGGTGCATTGGATTTGGGTGGCCACGATAACGTCACGGTCGTCCTTTGCCAGCTTGTTTCGGAAGAAAACAAGCCGCCGGTGCAGGAGATGCAGCAAACCGTCTCGACATTCACGGAGAAAGAACAGAAGAAGCCGCTTCGGAAATTTGTTTTCTGGACCGTCGGTCTCGTCTTTGTTCTTCTTCTGGCGTGCCTGGCTTGGTCGTTTTCGACAGTATGGCATAACAAGATTATCCAATGGTATGAACAAACAGTAAAATAAACTATGCAGTTAGAAGAAAATATACTATTTGCAAATCGCTATAGACTGGAACGGCTTTTGGGGCGTGGCGGCTTTTCCGAAGTGTGGTTGGCGGACGATACACTGACTTCCCTGAAAGTCGCATTAAAAGTCTATGCTCCGGGAGGCGGTATGGATGAACATGGCGTGCAACTGTTCTCGACCGAGTTCTCCCTCGTTTTTAATCTGAACCATAGCAATTTGCTTAAGCCGACTTATTACGACACCTTCGAGCGGATGCCTTATCTGGTTTTGCCTTATTGTCGGCAAGGTTCCGCCGCAAGTTTAATAGGACGGATGAACGAAAGGGAGGCGTGGCTTTTCTTGCGTGACATTTCGAGCGGGCTGGAATATTTGCATGAACAGGAGCCACCGGTCATTCATCAGGACATTAAGCCAGACAATATTCTGATCGATACGACGGGGCGTTACCTGCTGACTGATTTCGGTATCAGCATAAAGGCAAGGAATACGTTGCGAAAGAGCATCATGAAGACGGAAGGTTCTGTCGGCACATTGGCCTATATGGGACCGGAACGCTTCAGCAAATACCCTTTGCCGATCAAAGCAAGTGATGTTTTCTCCTTGGGGGCGACGCTCTACGAACTACTCACAGGCATGGTCCCTTTCGGCGAACATGGCGGATTGCTGCTACAGCATGGCGCTGAAATTCCGGTCTTGGAGGGAGAATGGTCCGGTGAATTGAAGGCTATAATCGATTTGTGTCTGCGAAAAGACACTTGGGAGCGCCCTTCGGCAACGGAAATACGGATATATTGTGAACAATATTTGAATGGTGAAGCCCCGGTTTTACCAGGAAAGCAAGTGGAGAACTCTTCATTTCCCAAAAAAGAAAAAAATCAGGAAGCTCTGGTGGAATCCGTTCCGGAAAGGGGAATGTCTGAAAGCCAGGAGTCTTTTCCTGAGGTGCAGCCGGAAAAATCGCAGAAACCGGAAGAAGAACAAGAACCGGTAGGCGGGAAGGAGCCCGAAGAGCTTCAGAAACCGGAAAAACCGGATGTGTCGGTTGTGGGACAAGGCAATAATGAGAATGAGGTGTCGGAGATACCAAAGATAGAAACACTTGGTGCAGAGATCGGCCACACTGCGGACAATGTATCTCTTTTATTCCCCAAGATATTGAAGTGGGGACTACCAGTTGTTTTTCTTATCGGAATTATCTTTTTCGTTTTTCAAAGCTTGGAACAGAAACAAAAAGAGGAGGAAGCCGAGGCAAAAGCTATGGAGATAGAAGCCCGCTACAACGAATACCTCCAGTATCTCCATGCCGGCGACAGCCTGGTCGATCTTGGCAATAATAGTCAGGGAGGAGATTACGAGCAGTTCTATCTGGGGGCTGTCGGGCGTTATGACGCTGCTTTAAGGCTGGAGGATGAATATCGGACCGAGTTTCCTGATGTGGCAGACGTTTCAGTACGGAAAGACAGTGTGCAGAAAAAAATTGAAGAGATTTATAACTTATTCGTATCTATGGCGGCAGAGGCGGAACAAACCCAGGACTACGATATGGCGGAAATTTTTTATCAACGGGCATCCGGCGTTAAACCGGAATCGGCCATACTGAGAGATTTCCGTGCCCGCAGGGAGGCCGTTCAAGACTCTATTGCCAGTCAAACTAATAATTGAAGAAGATGAAAACAACGATAAACAAGTTTTATATGAAAGGTTTTTGTAGCCTTCTATCCCTGTTCCTTTTTGCAACGTCTGCCTTTTCACAGGATTGCAACGGGACGTATGAGGGTGGTCTGGCCTTATTGAAAAAGCGGACGGAGGCGTCTGTCAAGGAAGCGGTCCGTAAGTTCGAATCGGCCAAGAGATGCTACAAAGTAAACCGCGACCTGCAAGGCGTGCAGAATTGTGACGAGCAGATCGCCGCTTGTAAGCAGATACTGAACTATTTCACGCAACAGACCGCCAAGGTAATTGCCGAAGAAAGCTATGAGTTTCCGGAGGCAGGAGGCGAGCAAATCATCCCGGTAAAAACAAAACGAAGTTGGAGTTTCTCTGATGTCCATGACTGGTGCACGGCCACAAAGGAGAAAGATGGATTGAAAATCGTCGTCAATCCGAATCGGACGACAGTACGCCGTTCGCAAACCATCACCTTGAAATGGTCAGGTAGAAAACAACTTGTCAAGATCGTGCAGGAAGGGGCGGTAGAAAAATTGACGTTGAGTGAATCCGATCTCTTTTTCCTGGCTGACGATACGGAGAAAGTGATCGAAATAACTTCGAACTGCGATTGGGCGGTTGAAAGCAATGATGCTCCTTGGTGTTCCTGGCGTAAAGACAGTCTGCACCTGTATGTTGAACCTTCCATCAATGAAGGGGCGGCAAGGCGTACGGGGACGATCCGTATCGGCGCCGGTTCGCGTCATGCCGAAATTCATTTGATGCAGGAAATGGATAATTTCAGGATATTCACTCCGGATGAGAACGATACCCTTGTCTTTATTCCGAAGGGAGGAACAATAGATCTACCTGTTGAATATACAGTCAGTCAAAATGAGACGCCTTGGGAAATCTACTCCTATCCGAACTGGTGCACGGCAACCCGCGAAGGAAACGCTTCTTTGGCCTTAAAATGTCTGTCTAATAAAATGAAAGAAGATCGTGATGGCACGATCTTCGTGAAAAAAGGACGCAGGCTTATTCCCATAACGGTCATCCAGCTGGGCAAAGGTTCGAAATACACGACCTTCCAACCTGTTTTTGGCAAAAAGAAAAAAGCGAAGTCTCTGTACCAGCGAGCCGTTTTGTTCACTCCCGAAGAAGATTGACATTTTTACAACATCAAAAACTTCTCCTGCAGTTTTTTCAGATACAGTTTGGAAATCTGCAGGTCGCGGACATTGTCGAACGGCGGATAAAAGACGCACTTTTTATCCTTGATCATGATCAGATAATTGATGTTGATGATATAGGATTGGTGAATCTGAATGAACGAGGGAGAACTTGCCAGTATCTGATCTGCCGCTATATTTTTACGGATGGCAATGGGGGCCGCCGCATTGTTCAGGTACGCTTCCCATTGCTTCCTGTCTGAATTGTATTTGAAAAAGCCTACGTTTTCGGGCCTGAGGAACTGCAGGTCGTTTGTCGGTGACGGGATGATGATCATCTGCTCCAACGGTGAAAGGCTCCTTAGCAGGATATGAAAGGGAACTGTCTGCAATTGCTGTTCCTCTACCTTTTCGATGAAACGTTTCATCATATTGGACAATTCGCTTTTGTCAATCGGTTTCAGCAAGTAGTCGAAGGCCGATTCGCGGATCGCATCGAGCATATATTTATTGTAAGCTGTGTAAAAGACGACTTGCATGTTCCACGTGATCTCGTTGCGGATCAGGTTCAGCAGTTCGGGTCCCTGCATATCGGGAAGCTCGACATCGAGAAATACCAGATCCGGCATCGTTTTGAAAATCAGTTTTTTCCCCATTGCCCCGTTCTTAGCGATTCCTTCCACATTAAATTGCTGATAGGACTTCAATTCGAAAGTCAAGTTGTCCACTGCCAGTTCGTCGTCGTCGATGATTACTATCTTATAGTTATTCTTCATGTGTACTCTCTTTTTTTACAAATTTAATAGTTGTCACCAAAGTGTTTCGTCCCTTTTTAGGCAAAATCATGGATATTCTCCCTTTTGGGGCGGTTATTCGGTTACAAAAAGGAGCTAAACGGATTACTTTCCTTCCGGCAAAGCGTACGAATAACCCTCCGGCAAAGTGAATTGTACGAGGCAGCCCGGGTTTTCATCCGTTCCCTGGCTGCTTTTTTTGATCAGGATCGTGATAGGAACACTGTTTCCTGCATTCAGTAGCTCGATGGTCTGGTTCAGTACTTTCAGGCCTGTTCCCGTACTTTGCATGTCCGTACGGCCGGTTTGCAGACGGAACCCGGCACCGTTGTCTTCTATGCTAATAATGATATTCCCGTCTTGACGGAAGACGGTGACGGATAGCCGTTTTTCGCCCTTTTTCCCCCGAAGGCCGTGCTTGATGGCATTCTCGACCGGAATCTGGATCATCATGGAGGGGAGTTCGAACCGGTCGGCATCGATTTGAGGGTCTATCCGTATCTCGGTTTGAAGGGATGGGCCGAAACGTTCTTGTTCGAGGTCGAGATAGGTGCGGACGAAATCTATTTCCTCGGCAAGCGGGATGCACAGTTTTTCTGTCAGACGCAGGTTGAGGCGCATGATTTTGATCAGGTTATACAGCTCTTTGTAGCTGCTGTCGCTCTGGTTGTAATGGCTGATTACCCGGTTGAGCGTGTTAAAGATAAAATGGGGTGATACGCGGTTGCGGATATTTTCCATCCGGAGGTTGATGATCTTGTTGCGTGTTTCCGCCAGTAGAAAGGCCCGTTGTTTTTTCTGGTAGAAATAGATGAAAGCCGCAACGGTCAGCAATATCACACAAACGAGAATCCAGATATAGACACTTAGTTCCAGCGACTGCATGTCGCTTTGCTGTTTTTGTATGAACAGCCTTTGTTTCATCAGTGTCGTATCCTGTTTATAACGAAGGTCCGTTTCAGCCACCCGCATCCGGATGCGGTCGTTACGGATGGAGTCGTCCATCCGCATGTTTTCTTTGAGATATTGGTAGGCCTTGCGGTAATCGCCAGTCTCTTCATAATAATGTTGTAGAAATTTTTTTCGGATATCGACCAAAGTCGGCTCCGCCTGCAAGTTATCGGTCATGCTGTGGAGCTGTTTTGTCGCTTCGGCGATATTCCCTTTCTTGAGCGCCAGTTCGAATACCTGCGTCTGGGCGTGGTAAAGTGCTGATGAATTACCGATCTTTTCGAAATAGGAATAACTATGGTCCAAGTAGTATTGGGCCGAGTCGAGCTGTCCCATCAGCAGATAGATGGCTCCGATATTCAGCATGCAGACATTTTGGGCGTAAACATATTCGGGTGAAGGTCTGACCAGTTCGTATCCTTTTTTGAATAGTTCGAGAGCTTCGGGATATTTCTTTTCAAAAAAATAGACGTTCCCGTGGTTCGTGCAATAGACGAATTTCCGGTTGATGTCCATCTGGTCGAAAAGTTTGTAAGCCGAGTTGAAGTAGTAGTGCGAAAGATCGAAATCCCGTAGTTCGGAATAGGTTTGTCCCAGTCCGGTATAGATATTGATCAGCTCCGGTTCGGGCAGGCCGATCGAGTCGGCGATGTAGAGTATCTGCCGGTAGTACCATGCTCCCTGGTCGTAGCGGCCACTGCGGACATAGACGTCGGCCAGGTTCGTGTAGCCTGTCAGCAGCACCTCGCTGTTGTGTGTCTGCCGGCTGTACGAGAGCATTTGTTTGAAATATTTGAGAGCGGAATCGTTCATGCTGGTGATCGCATACCGGTTCCCTATGTTATTGCTTGCATCTGCCAGCAGGTAATAATGATAGGGTGTCAATGTCTTTTGGCGTGCACAAAACTGTTCGACTTTCCGGCACAGTGGCAAGATCGTGTCGAACTCGGAAGTCGTCAGAAAGGTTTTGACATATAAATTATAAAGGATATACCAGTCGACGCTGTCCTGCACCGGGCGTGTCTGCATCGCTTCCTCCAATATCCGGCGTGCGAAAAGGGCATCCGAATAGATCGCTTTTTGAGCTTGTTCATAAACCGTATCTCCTTTAGGTACAAAGTTAATCTCTTGTGTCACCGGGACTTGCTTGTTGCAGGACAGGATGGCGGAAAATAAAAAGATAGTAACGGTGTAGAAGATGTGTTCTTTTTTCATATAAGAGATGTTTTAGATGACGTATTGTGTATTGAAATTGTTCTGAATTTGTATTGTAGCAAATGTAACGGATATAATGACACAATCGAATAAAAAACGGATTATTTTTCGGGCTTTTATCTCTTTTCTAAAACTATGGATTCGTCCCGGAATTTATGTTTTCCATGTCGCAGGTATTGGAAAGAAGATACAAATATCCAAATAATCTCTTTTTTTAGCCGGATAACAATTGATAACGGCTGTTTATCTGATTGTGATGTTTTATCTGATTTTTTTGTTCATAAGCGAAAATTATCTTTGCCGGTACAGAATTAAAGGAAAATAAACATATTATTAATTAAAAAACAAACAGCGTATGAAAACAAAGTTTACTTATTTACTGATGATCGTCATGACGATGGCGATGTCATTGGCGTTCACTTCTTGCGGGGATGACGAAGATGACAAAGTTATTGATGAAAGTACAATCATCGGTCTGTGGTATGATACGACCGATGATACCTTCTCATTCGATTTTAAGTCTGACGGAACAGGCGTGTTAACATCAAATGCAGGGACACAGAATTTTAAATATACCTATTCTTCGTCCGAAAAAACTTTAAAACTCTGGTATGTGGATTCGACAAAAGTTCAAAATTTCACTGTTCAGCGGACTGGTAATACTTTGATGTTGACACAAGGTTCTAGTGTTTATGTATTAGAGAAAAAATAGGCTATTCCTTTATTTTTTTATAACCTATAAATAGCTGTTGCCGAAGGACTGTCCGTTCTGAAGGAAACAGCTATTTTTAATTAATATGAATATGAAAAAACGAAGATCCCTAACTCGCAAGAGTTTGTTGTCTTTGGTCCTTGTTTGGACCTGTGTCGCAACTTATGCCGTTTCTGCCTATCCGGGATTAATCAGGAGCCGTTGTGCTGATGGCTCTTATGTGGATTTGCGGCTAAAAGGCGATGAACGTGGTAAGTGGGCGGTGACTGAAGATGGTTATACCCTTTTGCGTGACAGCTTGGGGGAATGGTGTTATGCTACCGTAAATCCACAGGGAGAGACTTGTGTTTCTCGATGGAGGCTATCGGCGATACGTTCAAAAGAACTGACTGGATTTTTGCAAAGGACGCCAAAAAGATTAAATATCCAAAAGAAATCCCAAGCGTTGAAATCAAATCGAAACAGGCCGGTAGAACCGGTTTCTCCTGTTATCGGAGAATTGAAAACATTGGTCATATTAATACAATTTGAAGACCTGAAGTTCGAGAAGTCTCAGGCTGATTTCAATGCTTTGTTCAACCAGATAAATTACCGGGAAGATGGAGCGCGTGGAAGCGTAAAAGACTTTTATCGGGAAAATTCACACGGAAAATTAAATCTGACTTGCGATGTTTTGGGAGTGTACACCGCTTCCCGAAGTATGGATTATTATGGTGGAAACGACAGATCCGGTCAGGATGAATATCCCGGACAACTATTTCTGGAAGCATTGGATTTTGTTTCTTCTCAAATAAATCTTGCGGACTATGATACGGATCATGACGGATATATCAATAATATCCATGTCATCTTTGCCGGCTATGGAGAGGAAGCCGGCGGACCGGCGGATGCGATCTGGTCTCATGAAGCCCTTTTTGCCGAACCGTTGGAAGTGGGTGACGTGAAGATAACGGGCTATTCTTGTGCGCCAGAACTGCGTGGCAATAAGGGCGATGGTATATCCAGGATCGGGGTCCATTGTCACGAAATGGGACATTCCTTCGGGGCTTCGGATTTTTATGATACGGATTATGAGACAAACGGTGAATATTCAGGAACGGGACAATGGGATCTGATGGCGTCAGGAAGTTGGAATAATGAAGGAATAACCCCTGCGCATTTTAATCCCTATGTGAAAACATGGTTTGGATGGACCGACTGTGAAACTTTGAAAGAGGGAAAAGAAGAGGTTGTGCTGCCGCCTTCTTTTGGAAGTGATAAAATATATCGAATCGATACCGGCACGGAAAACGATTATTTCTTGTTGGAGAATCGCCGGAAAATCGGATTCGATGAAGCGCTTCCTGGTGAAGGCCTTATCATTTATCATGTTTTGCCTCAGATAACACTGCGTTCTGTCGATAATACCATAAATGCAGCATTCCCTCAGACTTGCTATCCTGTTTGCGCCGGTTCTGATTATACCGTTCCGGAAATCGCCCCGATCTCTTACGGAGATGTGAACAGTAGCCAATGTCCCTTCCCCGGCGGGTCTGTAACGAAAGACTTTACCGCGTGGACAATACCGGCTGCCCTCTCGTCTGAAGGCGACTTTGCCGATGTCAGTTTGAAAAACATCAGACAGGATGATGAAGGTAATATTTTTTTTCGTGTTACTAAAGAAAAATCGCCGGATGAGCAGGCAATCGTTTTCTCAGAAGGTTTTGAAGAGGAAGAATTAGGATGGTCTGATGAACAGTTGCAAGGAGATTCTTTTTGGGAAGTTTATAAACCAAGCTTGTTGGCCCCGACAATGCCCGATGCAGCCGAGGGTACGCAATATCTGATGATGAAAATGGAATGGAAGTTTATGCCTTTGGCTGTTGCACGTGCTGTAACTCCTGCTATTAAGAGCGGAGGAGAAGGAATGGTATTCCTGTCTTTTATGTATCAGAATCAATCTATATTTTCGAAACATGGAACCTTAAAAGTTTTGTATAAACAAGCCGGACAAATAAATTGGCAATGTCTGGCCACTCTTTCCGATATAAATAACAGTTGGAAGCAATTCCGGATGGATTTACCCGCCGCCGGAACTGATTTCCAGATTGCCTTCGAAGGAGAAATGGAGGCCGGCTTGCTCCTGGTTGATGACGTGAAAGTTTATTCGGATGCGGCAACTTCTACCTCTTCCATACCGATGCAGCCTGCTTCGCTGGTTTGTTACGGGATACGAGGGAAGGTCTGTGTGGAAAGTGATAAATCCGCCCGTTTCATAATTTATAATCTGGCAGGACAAATCGTTTATTCCGGGATTTTGGATGAAGGTATGAATACGATAGATATGGAACCCGGACTTTATATCGGCGTTTGTGAAAAGGCTGTGGCTAAGTTTTATGTCTATTAGACCTGCTTTATTCATCACTTTTTCTTACCTTTGCCCCTCATTCAAAGAATAAAAATAAAATAAATATACATACGAATTATGTTTGAGAATTTAAGCGAAAGGTTAGACAGATCGTTTAAACTGTTGAAAGGTGAAGGTAAGATCACGGAAATCAATGTGGCCGAAACATTGAAAGATGTGCGTAAGGCATTACTCGATGCCGACGTAAACTATAAAGTAGCCAAGAGCTTTACCGATACGGTGAAGACGAAAGCGTTAGGGCAGAACGTGCTTACCTCCGTTAAACCCAGCCAGTTGATGGTCAAGATCGTGCATGACGAGCTGGCCGGACTGATGGGAGGGACGGCGACCGAGCTGGACCTGAAAGGCAGCCCGGCGATCATCCTGATGTCCGGTTTGCAAGGTTCCGGTAAAACGACTTTTTCGGGTAAGCTGGCGAACCTGCTGAAGACGAAGAAAAATAAGAAGCCTCTGTTGGCAGCCTGTGACGTGTACCGCCCGGCCGCTATCGAGCAGTTGCGCGTGGTCGGCGAACAGGTCGGAGTGCCTGTCTACATGGAGCTGGAAAACAAGAATCCGGTGGAGATCGCGATGAACGCGATCCGCGAAGCGCGGGCGAAAGGCAACGATGTCGTGATTGTCGATACCGCCGGCCGTCTGGCTATCGACGAGCAGATGATGAAAGAGATCACGGCTATCAAGAGCGCTATCCAGCCCGATGAAATCCTGTTCGTGGTCGACTCCATGACCGGACAAGATGCCGTGAACACGGCGAAGGAATTTAACGAACGCCTGGACTTCGACGGCGTGGTGCTGACCAAGCTGGACGGTGATACCCGTGGCGGTGCCGCCCTTTCTATCCGTACGGTGGTCGACAAACCGATCAAATTTGTCGGTACGGGTGAAAAGATGGATGCACTGGATATCTTCCACCCCGAACGTATGGCAGACCGTATTCTCGGTATGGGTGATATCGTTTCTTTGGTGGAACGCGCACAGGAACAGTATGACGAAGAAGAAGCCAAACGCCTGCAGAAGAAGATCGCCAAGAACCAGTTCGATTTCAACGACTTTATCGCCCAGATCCAGCAGATCAAGAAGATGGGTAACCTGAAAGAACTGGCCTCCATGATCCCGGGCGTAGGCAAGGCACTGAAAGACGTGGATATCGACGACAATGCTTTCAAGAGCATCGAAGCGATCATCTACTCCATGACTCCGGACGAACGTACGAACCCCGCTCTCCTCAACGGTTCACGCCGCCAGCGCATTGCCAAAGGCAGCGGTACGACCATCCAGGAGGTGAACAAGCTGATCAAGCAGTTCGACGAAACGCGCAAGATGATGCGTATGTTGACGGCTGCCAAGCCGGGAAGCAAAAAATTCCCTTCATTCAGAAGATAATCCCGAAAAGATAATAGAGTATGGAAGAACAGCAATACAAGCTATTGGACGGAAAGGCCGTTTCAGCTCAGATGAAGCAGGAGATGGCGGAAGAAGTGGCCCGTATCAAGGCTGCCGGTGGTAAAATTCCTCATTTGGCTGCTATATTGGTAGGCCATGACGGGGGGAGTGAAACGTATGTCGCCAGCAAGGTGAAGACGTGTAATGAGATCGGTTTCAAATCGTCGCTGATCCGGTATGAAGCCGACGTTACCGAAGAAGAACTTCTTCGTAAGGTCGACGAGCTGAACAACGATCCGGATGTGGACGGCTTCATCGTACAGCTCCCGCTGCCGAAACATATCTCGGAACAGAAGATTATCGAAGCAATCGACTACCGCAAGGATGTGGACGGTTTCCACCCGATCAATGTCGGCCGTATGTCTATCGGCCTTCCCTGTTTCGTGTCGGCAACTCCGGCCGGTATCCTGGAACTGTTGAGGCGTTACGAGATCCCGACTCGCGGCAAACATTGCGTAGTGCTGGGCCGCAGCAATATCGTGGGCAAGCCGATGGCTACCCTGATGATGCAGAAAGCTTATCCGGGCGATTGCACGGTTACCGTTTGCCATAGCCGTTCCGAAAACCTGAAAGAGATGTGCCAGAGCGCCGATATCATTATTGTGGCTTTGGGCGTCCCTGAATTCCTGAAAGGCGATATGGTGAAAGAAGGCGCAGTTATCGTGGATGTGGGTACGACGCGTGTTCCGGATGCGACTCGCAAAAGCGGTTTTAAACTGACCGGCGATGTCAAGTTTGACGAGGTTGCCCCTAAATGCTCCTATATCACGCCGGTTCCGGGTGGCGTAGGTCCTATGACTATTATCTCTTTGATGCGCAATACGCTTTTAGCCGGAAAGAAAGAGATTTATAAATGAAAATCCTCCTTTCCGGGTTTTGTCTTTTGAGCTTTCTGTCTTTATCCGCTCAGGACTCGCTGACAATCTTGTTTGCCGGTGATGCCATGATGCACCAGAAGCAACTCGACAATACCCGGAGGGGAGATTCTTTTGATTTAGGCGGCTACTTTGCGAATATCGAAAAAGAGGTGAAAGCCGCCGATATCACCGTTGTGAACTTTGAAGTCCCGTTAGGAGGGAAGCCCTATAGCGGTTATCCGGCTTTCAGCGCTCCGGAAGATTTCGCTTTAGCATTGAAAAAAGCGGGCTTTAGCTTTTTCCTGTTAGCTAACAACCATTGCTTAGACAGGCGGACAGGCGGACTTGTCCGCACCATTCAAACGCTGGATTCTCTCAAAATCCGCCATACCGGAACCTTTCTTGACCCTGACCACCGCCACCGCACATACCCGATGTTGCTCCGTAAGAAGGATTTCCGTATCATCATGCTCAATTACACGTATGACACTAACGGCTTGAAAGTCGATACGCCCCGTATCGTCAATTATATCGATAAGAAGCTGATGGAAGCCGATATCGCCGAAGCCAAGCTCTTTAACCCCGATTTTATCATTGCCAATATGCATTGGGGACTGGAATACGAGCGGGTGCCTTCCCGCAAACAACGTGAACTGGCCGATTGGCTGACGGGACAGGGCGTCGATCTGGTCATCGGCTGTCATCCCCATGTTGTCCAGCCGATGGAACTCCGCAGAGGGAAAGATGGAACTTCCGACCGCCTGGTCGTCTATTCATTAGGCAACTTCATATCGAACATGAGCCGGGAACATACCGACGGAGGTGTTATGGTGAAAGTCGTTTTATGCCGGAAAGGTTTGCGCCGGTACATTGCATCCGCACAATATTCGTTGATCTATTCCTCCCGGTGTGAGAATAAACAGGGAAAAGAAGATATCCGGGTAGTCCCGGCAGCCTCTTGGTCGGAAAAGAATCAAAAAGCCTCTTTTTCAATTGATTCAGCATTAATTAAGTATGTAAATAATACCCGTTTGCTTCTAAATGGCAGTAATAAAGAGGTCGGAGAGTATATTTTTGAATAAAAAAGTATTCGGATTATTTGCAGTTTAAAATAAAACATCTATCTTTGCACCGTCTTAAAGAAATCAACACTCGATAAGATAAACATGGTGAGAGTAGCTCAGTTGGTTAGAGCATCGGATTGTGGTTCCGAGGGTCGTGGGTTCGAGCCCCATCTTTCACCCCGTAAGGCTGTCTAAAAGGACGGCCTTTTTTGTTTGCGTTCATCCGGCCCGTGTCTGTCGCATCAGGCATCCGTTATCTGCATTAACTATCTGAATTTTAAGGAAGAACTATTTCTATACCTACCAAGAACTATTTCATCTCACGCTAATCAGTGCCCATATCATCTACACCCGATCCGGAATACCCTGTAGACCGTATCTGTTATACAATGTACAGGGTATTGACGATACGGTCTACAGGGTATCTATAGTTCCCGCCTAAGTTTGAATTAGTATCCAACGTGAAACGGAATAGTTTCAGGCGCGAAAGATAATAGTTTATTTATCCTTTGGTTTATTTGGTTTGTGGGGAGTTATTGCGTATCTTTAAAGGTCTATTAATCTTAAAACAAAAGAAATGAAAATAACACAGTTTCGTGGAGATCTACGTACTTTCCGGAATCTGGAATTAGAGGCGGGAGTAGAAGCGATGAAGTCGGAGGTTTCACGGAAACGAGTGGAAGATTTACGGATTTCTTTACCCTATCTGAACCCCTATAACCGCAGTTCGCAGGCGGAAAAACTGCCGGGATTGATTTTCGGTGCTACTTGCAAAAAGGGGAATGGAAAAGCGGAAATTCAAAACTACAACGGCCTGATCCTGTTAAGTGTCAGTAAATTGACCGGGTTGGAAGAAGCAGCCCGTGTCAGGAGGTCGGTGGCGGAGATGCCGCAGACCTTGTTGGCGTTTGTCGGATCGAGCGGGAGGAGTGTGAAAATCGTAGTGCCGTTTGTCAGGATGGAGGGTACGCTGCCGGAACGGAAGGAAGAGGTCGAATGCTTTCACGCTCATGCCTTTATACGGGCGGCACGTTATTACGGGGCACAGTTGCAATATGGGATCGAACAAACGGAACCGTCGCCTTTGCAAGGATGCCGTGTGTCGTATGATCCGGATTTATATTACAATCCCGGCGCTTTGCCGATCCGGATGGAACAGCCGTTGCAGATGCCGATGCCGTTGACGGTTCGCGAAGCGCGAGAGAGGGAAACGGATCCTTTGAAACGGATGCTGCCGGGCTATGACCGGTATCAGTTGATCTCCATTCTTTTCGAGACAGCTTTACAACAGTCGGTGCTCGAGGTCGGCTATGGAACGGAGGAAGGAGAGCGGAAATCACTGTTGGTGAAGTTGGCTAAGAATTGTCTCCGTTCTGCGATCCCTGAAGAGGATGCCGTGCGGTTCACTTTGTTGCATTTCTATGAAGAGATGGGAGAGCAGGAGGTCCGCATGACTTTCCGGACGGTCTATATGAAGCGGGAGGCTTTCGGGAAGGCGTTTGCTATGCCGAAGAAGATGCTGGCGGCCATGCAGTTGCAGGAGTTTGTGGCCCGTCGTTTCGAGGTCCGTAACAACCGGATGAAGGGATGCCGCGAAGTCCTTACGCGTAATACGGTGTTTGCCCGGTTTCGTCCGGTGACGGCGGAGGTGATCAAAAGCATTTGCTTCGAGGCGCAATTGGAAGGAATCTCGGTCATCGAATATGACGTGCAGCGGTATATCGATTCCGACCGCATTCCTGATTTCTGGCCGGTGGAAGAGTTCCTGTCCCGTCTGCCGGCCTGGGATGGAAAGGAGCGCGTCCGGGAGCTTGCCGGTTGTGTCCCTTGCGATCAGCCGGAATGGAAGGACCGGTTCTACGTCTGGTTCCTGAGCATGGTGGCGCATTGGTTGCAGATGGACCGGGAGCATGCGAACGGGGTTTCCCCTTTGCTTGTCGGTCCGCAGGGATGCCGCAAAAGTTCGTTCTGCCAGAATCTTCTGCCGCCCGAACTGCGCGAGTATTATACGGACGGGATCGACTTCACGAGCCGGAAAGATGCGGAATGGGCGCTGGGGTGCTATGCTTTGATCAATATGGACGAGTTCGATTCGATCCCGGCATCCCGCCAGCCTTATATGAAGAACTTGCTCCAGAAAGCGAAAGTCAGCATGCGGAAACCGCATGGATCGAGTGTGGAAGAGATACGTCGTTTTGCTTCGTTCATTGCGACGTCCAACACGTTCGACCTGTTGACGGACACGACCGGGAGCCGTCGCTTTATCGGTGTCGAGGTGACGGGTACGATACGCCTGGAAGCTGTCGACTATCCGCAATTGTATGCCGAGGCGGTACATGCGTTGAGAAAAGGCGAACGCTATTGGTTTACGCCGGAAGAGGAAATGCAGTTGAACCGGAATAACCGCAGCTTCGAGAAAATCCCGTTATTGGAAGAGCTGTTTCTCTATTGTTACCGTGCGGCGGAACCGGATGAGGCGTGTGAGCCTGTTTCGGCTCCGGAGATCTTGAAATATCTGAGTAAGTTTGGAAAAATAGAGGTCACGGATCATCAGTTGTCTTTGTTAGGGCGTTTGATGCAAAAGCATAAAGTGAGAAAGAAGCGGACTGCCATGTGCCGGTATTACTATGTTTTACCCCAAAAATAAGGATCAGTGTCGGCAGAATGTCGGATCAGTGTCGGCAAAATGTCGGCAAATGACTTTTGCGCGTTTTCTTAATTGGTTTAGAAATAGAAAGTTATAGATTTAGTGTCGGCGTGTCGGCACTTCAATCAAAAATACATACATAAAAATAGAAATATGGCAATCACTTACAGGTTCGAACCGGTTCACGACAACATGAACCCCGAAGAAAAGAAAACGAAAGGTTATTATCCGAAAGTCGTCAGTAGCGGAACGATCGATAAAGAGGCGATGTTCAATGCGATTTCTCACGGTTCCTCCAGCCTCCGCGCCGAGTTGGCGCGGTCCTGGATGCTGATGGAAGATTTCATAGTTAATAAATTGCAGGATGGATATATCATTAACCTGGATGGATTCGGTTCGTTTTCGGTGTCGGCCCAAAGCCGCCTGATACAGAGAATGAATGAGATACGTGCCGAATCGATCCGGGTCAAAGGACTGAATTTCCGTGCTTCCGAAGTCGTGAATAAGAAGTTGAAGCGGGCGACGTTCGAGCGGGAATCCAAAAAATGAATGTTACTTCTTCAGGAACTTTTTGCCCAACCACTTTCTGACCGGTTCGTCATAAAGTTTCAGGCAGAGGAAAGCCACAACGATGCTGCCGACGTAGACTGCCAATGCTACAGGCCAGACTTCGAAGAACGTATAGAGTTCGTTGTCGATCAGCCAGGCGTAGAACAGGTACATGATCGGGTAGTGGACGGCGTAGAGCGGGTAGGATATGTCGCCCAGGAACTTGCATATCTTCGTCGAACGTTTGTCCGTAGTCTTGCCGGAAGCTCCGAGCCAGACAAGGACCGGGAAGATAAGGATGATGCAGGCTGCCTCGAACAGCCCGTTGAAGCTGATGGGGGCGGCGTCTACCTTTATGTAAGGTACGCAGAAAAGAATCAGCAGGACGATCGAACAGATCCAGAAAGCTCCTCTCATCTGGAACGGCTTGAAATTGCGGGACAACAGCATCCCCAGCGAGAAGGGGAAAAGCATACGCAGGGAACCGCCGAGGAAATTCAATCCGTCGAGTGTCCAGCCTACGCCGATCATGTCGTAACCCGAGACATTGAAGAGCGTGAACCCGGCAAGCCCGATCCCCAACAGGGCGACCAGCACCGTCAGGGCCTTGGTGGAAAGGCGGTGGATGAAAACGGCGTAAAGGATATTGCCGATATACTCGAAAAAGAGCGACCAGCTCGGACCGTTGAGGGGGAACATCTCGCCGTTGCCGCGCACTTCATATCTCGCACCGGGCAGGGCGGGAATGAAAAACATCGCGCAGAGCGTGGACAGCATCACCGCCGAGACTGCCACGTGCTTGCCGTCCCACTGGACGCACCCTTGTATGAAGAAGGCTATCGCTCCCAATACGACTCCCATGATGATCATCGGATGGAGGCGGATCAGGCGGCGTTTGAAAAAGTTGCCGATCGTCATTGTTTTGCCTAAGCGGTCGTCGTAGGCGTAGCCGATCACGAAACCGGAAAGGATGAAGAAGAAATCGACGGCTAAGTAGCCGTGGTTGATCGTTGTGATGGGAGTTCCTCCGGCTGCAAACGAAAGGCCTTCGAAGATGTGATAGAAGACAACCAGTAAGGCTGCCACCCCTCGCAATCCGTCAAGGAGCTCGTAATGGGGTTTGGTATCCGCAAATGCGGCTGAAGAGATTGTTGTGTCTGACATCGATATTGAATTAGATATTTGTAATATGCGGCAAAGGTATTTGCTTTTCCGGATAAATAATTTGTCCTATGTCAAATTCCGCTATCCGTTCGCCCGGAGCCGGCTGAGGGTGGAGAGCCTGATACCCAGGTAGGAGGCGATATATCCTAAGTTCACTCGCCGGTATGCGTCCGGAAACTGTTCCTTGAATGCTTCATATCGTTCCTTGGCTGACAAGGTCAAATGGTCTTTGTGGCTGCGGTGCAAGCGCCTGTATTCGTTTTGATGGATGATCCTCCCCCAGTTGCACAGTTCGATGTTTGTCTCGAAAAGGTGCGTCAATGTCGCCAGCGGGATCCGGTAGGCTTCCACCTCTTCCAGCGTTTCGACAAACTCCTCGCTTATCTTTCCGTAATAGAGCTCGTCCATGCTGAAGACGATGCTTCCTTCGCCGGCAAACGATGTCGTAACCTCTTCGCCGTCTACCAGCCAAAAGGAACGCGTAATGCCTTTCTCGATGAAAAAGGCGGCTTTGCTATAGGTATCTGCTTTTATCAACTGGTACTTTTTCGGAAAGCGGCAATAGGTTACGTTCTCTTTCAATACCTGGACCGTATCGTCGGAAATAGGAAACAAGGAATTTATTTTATTTAATATATTCGTCATGATGTTACTTTGGCATTATCTGTCCATCACAAAGATAGGAAATAAAATTGAGACTTAGGGCGGAACGTAGTAATAATACTGATTAATAGTGGTTTATGTAATAAAAAGGAAAGAGCAGCAAGCCATCCGAAACCAACAAAAAGCCAAGTGAGAATGGAGATGCGGGATCGACTGAATAAGCGGATGCAACAGGATGACGAGAAGGAACGAAAGCGGAAATAAAGAGACCGATTCCTGTTCATAAGCTTGTTGCATTCATTACAACTGAAACATCCTCATACTTTGCGATATGGGGATGTTTATTTTTATATTGATTGCTTGTTGGTATCCTAAATAATTTCCTATATTTGAAATCAAGTAGATGATATGAGTAAAATCAAGGATATGAATAGGATTAAAGAGCTACTTCAAGAAAAGGGCATTAAACAGATGTGGACATTTCATCCAGACCTTAATATCGATTTATGCATTTTACCAATAAATCCATTGGTAGAAGCAGCCAAGAATATGGGGAATAAATTATTTTTTGTGCCTCTTGACAATAGTTTAATACCTAATATCGAATTATTAAAAACATTAGATGTGGTAGAGAATATCCTAATGATAGGTTATCCCAATTATAAAGACTAAATATTCAATTTAAACAGTGATACTCAGAAATAATATGAAGATAAAGGAGACACTAACGCAACCCGAAGGGCGTAGATTGGAATTTAAGGCAGAGTTGCCGGAGCATTCCGATGTGGCTAAGACGGTTGTGGCATTTGCCAATGATGCAGGTGGCGACCTGTATATTGGTGTGGCAGATGATCCTCGTGAAGTGGTAGGATTGGATGAGGACAAGTTGGTGGCTATCGAGGAGAAAATAAGTAATATTATTTTTGACCGTTGCTATCCTGCGATATTGCCGGAGATAAAATTTATAAGCGAAGAAAACAAACACTTGATTCAAGTGACTGTTTTCAGAGGTAGCACGCCACCTTATTATCTCAAAGAGAAAGGTAAGTTACAAGGAACATTTATTCGTGTAGGCTCGACCAATCGACTTGCGGATGAAGCTATTATCTCGGAATTGGAACGTCGGAGACGAAACATCTCTTTTGATAGCGAAGTTATACCAGATAAGCCTGTAAATGATTTGAGCATAGATGGTTTTAAGGCTATATTCAAGGAGAAAACGGGGGAAGAATTATCCGACCAGGCATTAAAGAAATTAGACTTGGTTAAAGATATGCAAGGAACAGAATATCCGACCAATGCGTTGATTCTATTCTCGGACGACCCGTTGCGAAACTCGTTGTTTCACTATGCAAAGGTGGAGTGTGCTCGTTTTAAAGGTATTAGTATCGATGATTTCATAGACCAAAAGAGTATTACGACCAATATTGCCACACAAGCAGAGGAAGCATACAACTTTGTGTTACGCCATATCAATAAAGGCGCTTCGGTTGAGGGAGTGTACACTGTCTCTCGTTGGGAGTACCCTGTTAAGGCAATACGTGAGGCGATTCGCAATGCGGTGGTTCATCGGGATTATTCTCTCACGGGAAAAGACGTTAAGATTGCGGTCTATGATGATATGGTAGAGATAACCAGTCCGGGACTTCTACCACCATCAATCGACTATGCTGCAATGGAAAGCCGTCAGAGCGATGCACGTAACAAAGTGATAGCCCCTGTTTTCAAACGTCTTGGTATCATCGACCAATGGGGCAACGGCTTGAAGTTGATTGCCGATGAAATGAAGGAATACCCAAACATCGAACTTCGTTGGAGAGAGGTGGGCTTGTCGTTTCAGGTACAGTTTGTGAGGCTGGATTATATGCTGAACGCAAAGCGGATAAAGAATATACAGCAAGAGTTACAGCAAGAGTTACAGCAAGAGCTACAGCAAGAGTTGCAGCAAGAGTTACAGCAAGAGCTACAAAAGACGACATTATATTCGGAGGTATTGCGTTGTATAGTAAGTAATGCTTTATCAAGGCAAGATATATCCCTTGCATTGGGACAAAAGAAAGTATCGGGACAATTAAATAAAGTTATTCAAAAACTGATTACCGACAACCTGATTGAAAGAACTATCCCAGAGAAACCTAACCATCCTGCTCAGAAGTTTCGACTAACAGAACGTGGACAGTTATTTCTTGGTTTACTTGCAAAATGAAATGACTATGATATATAGCTATCTACATTGAAATAAAACCTCGCTTTGACAATATAAATCAAAGCGAGGTTTTATTATTCCAAAAACTTTTCTAACTTTGTAACGAAGTTGTTTTAAGGTATGCAAAGCACAGATTATCAATGCAGTTTTACTGTTGTCAAATCGTTACCAACAACTTGTTACTTCTCAATAATAATCTGCCATTCAGATAGATACAAGAAATTTTCTTATCCGACTACAAGATACGAAAAACCGGTAAAAAACGATTGGCAACCGGGCGGTAATTACTCACCTCCCAATTGCCAACCTATCAACCTATTGAATTTTCAATTTTCAATTTTCCATTTCCTACAGCCATTCACTCATAAACGCATCCATCTCTTCCGCATGCGCTTCGAGGCTTTGGAGCAGTTTGAACTGCGCCTTTGTGCGGATCAGGTTGTGCTTCGGGCTGTGGATCTTGTAGTATGTGTCGCCGTTGATGTAGTCGGTCAGGAAACGGACGGTCTGCATGTACGTCAACAAACGGCCGCCATACGGGAGCAGCTTGATTTCCGTCGGAGTCAGGAATGACTTGGCTTTCTCCATGTAGCCGCGTGTATAGGCTTTGAAGATGTCCATGTTGACGTTGACGTTGTCTAAGTTTTCATCGTCTTCAGCCCCGGTATTGGCTCCCGTGCGGATGAAGTCGCCGATGTCTGACAGGACGAAGCCCGGCATGACCGTGTCGAGGTCGATCACACATAAAACCTTGTCGGTTTCGGCATCGAACATCATGTTGTTAACCTTCGTGTCGCAATGGTTCGTGCGTTTTTTCAGCTTGCCTTCGCGATACAGGCGTTCCTGGATACACATGGCTTCGGCACGTTTTTCGATTTCTTCGATCAGGTCTTTCACTTCGTCCAGACGTCCGGCGGCATTAGCCTTTACTGCGTCGTGGAACTGCTCCAGGCGGAATTCCATGTTATGGAAGTTCGGGATGGTTTCGCCCAGCGTACCTTCCGGAATGTCGGCCAGCATGGATTGGAAGTCGCCGAATGCCTTGCCTGCTTCGTAAGACAGGTCCGGGTTGACCTCTTCGTAGCTCTTGCTGTTCGGGATGAACAGGCAAACGCGCCAATAGCTGTCGCCGTCGAAATAATACAGCTTGTTATCTTTTGTCGGAAGGAAAGTCAGCACTTTGCGGTCGATGTCGCTTTCGCCTTTTTCTTCCAGTTTCTTACGGATATGCGAAGTAACGACCTGGATGTTGTTCTGCAACATATCCACGTTGGTGAAAATCAGGTGGTTGATGCGTTGCAGGACGTATTTGATTTCGCCTTTTTCGTTTGTTACTTTCAGCGTATCGTTAATGTGTCCGTTTCCGAATGGTTCAGCGGAAACTACTTTCTCTGTGAGCTGGAACTGATCCAGGATGTTGAGTAATTGTTCTTTAGTTTTTGCCATGGTATGATGTTAATTGATATTTGAAAGTTGAAGATTGAAAATGAAGGATGCGCGGTGCATAGCTTGATTTCAATCTTCAATTACGCACAAAAGTAAGAATATCTTTGTAAATAAAAAATGGTAGCCGGGTTCTTTGTAGTCGAATTCCATATAAATAAGAAAGGCCATCCTGTGAAGGACAGCCTTTCTTATCAGATATAATCGAAACGGGGAACCGGTATATGTTCAATTCTCCATTTGAATTCCCTATTACTTCTTGTTACGGTTACCGTAGCGGCTCATGAACTTATCAACACGTCCGGCAGTATCGACCAATTTAGCCTTACCTGTGTAGAACGGGTGGGAAGTGCTTGAGATTTCGACCTTTACCAGCGGATAAGTAACGCCGTCGATTTCGATCGTTTCTTTTGCATTGATAGTAGAACGAGTGATAAATACGTCCTCGTTTGACATGTCCTTGAATACTACAGGACGATAGTTGTCAGGATGAATTCCTTTTTTCATTGCTTTGTTATCTTATTTTTAATTTATATTCTTATACTTAAGTCTGGTAACCGGTATTTTGGGTTGCAAAGGTATGGATTAGAGTTGAACAAACAAAGAATTTCGAACTATTTTTTCAATCTGGCCTACTTTTGTGTTATTTTATATGCTTAAAAGCATAATGTTTCCGGATAGTTATTATCTTTGTGGAAGATTTCTAATCATTAACGTAATAACATATACAACAATGGTAAATTACAAAGATTTAGGTTTGGTGAACACAAAAGAAATGTTCGCAAAAGCCATCAAAGGCGGATACGCTATTCCGGCTTTCAACTTTAACAACATGGAACAGATGCAGGCTATTATCAAGGCTGCTGTTGAAACAAAGTCTCCGGTAATTCTGCAGGTATCTAAAGGTGCTCGCCAATATGCTAACGCTACTCTGTTGCGCTACATGGCTCAGGGTGCAGTTGAATATGCAAAGGAATTAGGATGTGAAAACCCCCAGATCGTTTTGCACCTGGATCACGGCGATACGTTCGAAACTTGCAAAAGCTGTATCGACTCCGGTTTCTCTTCTGTAATGATCGACGGTTCTCATCTTCCTTACGAAGAAAACATTGCGTTGACTAAGAAAGTGGTTGAATACGCTCATCAGTTCGATGTGACCGTAGAAGGCGAACTGGGTGTATTGGCTGGTGTTGAAGACGAAGTTTCTTCTGACCACCACACGTATACAAACCCTGAAGAAGTTATCGACTTCGCTACCCGTACAGGTTGCGATTCTTTGGCTATCTCTATCGGTACATCTCACGGCGCTTATAAATTTACTCCGGAACAGTGTACGATCGACCCGGTTACCGGCAAGATGGTTCCTCCTCCATTGGCATTCGACGTTCTGGACGCCGTAATGGAAAAACTTCCGGGATTCCCTATCGTTCTTCACGGTTCTTCTTCTGTTCCTCAGGAAGAAGTTGAAACGATCAACCAGTTCGGTGGCGCTTTGAAGGCTGCTATCGGTATTCCTGAAGAATGGTTGCGTAAGGCTGCTACATCTTCTGTTTGCAAGATCAACATCGACTCAGACTCCCGTCTGGCTATGACGGCTGCTATCCGCAAGACTTTCGCTGAAAAACCGGCTGAATTCGACCCGCGTAAATATCTGGGCCCGGCTCGCGATAATATGGAAAAGCTGTACAAGCACAAAATTATCAACGTACTTGGTTCTAACGATAAACTCTAATCCCTGTTTTACAGAACACGGAATATATGGAAAGGGGCGCCGGTCGGCGTCCCTTTTTTTATTTCCTTTTGAGGGGAGCCGGTTCGGAGATGCGCAGGCAACTGACGATCCCGGCGACAATGGCGAATGCGCCGGCCAGGTAGAGGCAGGCCTGTGTGCTGTGGCTGGGAACGAGGTTGAACAGCATGGCGACCAGTGTCGCTCCCAAAGTCTGTCCCAAGAGGCGTGCCGTACCGAGCATCCCGCTTGCGCCGCCGCTGCGGTTGGTGGGGGCGGAGGAGATGATCGTGCTGTTGTTGGGCGTCTGGAACAAGCCGAAACCTGCTCCGCTGATAAACAAACGCCAGATGATATCCATATCGGTAGGGTGGGCCGGCAGCGTGGCGAGTAGGAACAGTCCCGTTGCAAATATGCCCATGCCGATCCCGCCTAATATCCCCGGATGGATCTTCTCGACCAGGCGTCCGGCTGTCGGAGCCATAATCATGGTTGCCAGGGGCCAGGGAGTCAGTAGCAGTCCCGTGGCGACGTCGCTTCGTCCCAATGTGTTCTGGAGGAAAAAGGGCAGGGAGATCATAGCCAGCATTTGTGCCGTGAAGGAACTGACCGAGGTCCCGATGGAGAGCGAGAAGATCGGTATCCGCATCAGGTCGACGGGAAGCAACGGGAAGCGCTGGCGCAATTGCCGACGGATAAAGAAATATCCGATTATGCCCAATGCCACGATCCCGCCTATGATGAGGACGGCGCTTTTCTTATGGGCGATCCCTTCCAGCGAGAAGATCAGCAGCCCGAAGGTAAGCGCGTTCATCAGGCAACTGACTTTGTCGAAGCGCCTGCCGTAGACTTTCACCGGGTTGCCGGGTAGATGGGAGAAGCCGATCACCAAGGCGGCGATGCCGAACGGGACATTGACGGCGAACAGCCAATGCCACGAGCCGAGCGACAGGATCGCCGACGCAATGGTCGGTCCCGCAGCGATCGAGACCGCCACGACAAGGGCGTTTATCCCCATTCCCCTTCCCAGAAACTTTTTCGGATAGATGATGCGCAGCAGAGCCGTGTTCACGCTGGTGATGGCCGCCGCCCCGAAACCCTGCAAGATGCGGGCTGCCGTCAGGGTCCAGAAGGAACCGGACAGGGCGCAGATCAGCGAGGTGACGCTGAATACGGCAATCCCTGACAGGTAGATGCGTCTATAGCCATAAATATCTCCCAAGGAGGAGAAGGAGAGGAGCGAGATCGTGATGGCCAATTGGTAAGCGTTCACTACCCAGATGGTGACGGACGGTTCCGTCCCCAAATCGCGGGCGATGGTCGGCAGGGCGACATTGGCGATGGTTCCGTCAATGACGGACATGCCGACACCCAAAGCGGTGGCAAGTATCGCCCAGTAGCGTTTGGGCAGCGGCAGTCCGTCGGTTTCGTTTACACTTGTTGCACGATTGGCTGATATCATTTGTTTTGCTTTAGTTGATCACTTCCCGTACGGCTTCCAGCATCGGTTCGACTGTCAGCGGGCTGCCGGTGGCTTCCTGCATCCACTCGTTGGGCGTCAGGCGTCCCTGGCGGAAGATGCGTTCGACTTCGGTCGCGAAATCTTTTCCTTCGAGGTACTGGTCGAGCTGGAACTCGATGATCTGTCCGAAGGCATAGGCCGACAGGTACAGCGGATAGCTGATCATGTGCGAGTAGATAGCCAGAACTGTTTCGTCTTTCACGCCGAAAACGGGGGCGTAATATTTATTCCAGATCTCTTTTGACAAGGAGATCGTTGCTTCTTTCAGCTCTCCGGCCGTGGCGTCGGGATGTGCATACATCCATTTCCAGACGGAGATGTCCAACATGGAGACACCGCATATTTCGTACATCGTCCATATCTTGTCCAGAACATCCATAGCCTTTTTGTCGGGATTCTTGTCCTCGATGCCCAACAGTTCCAGGTCGCGTTTCTGGAAGACGAATGCCAGGGCTTCGGTAAAAGCCGTGTTGGGGACGCCGTTCAACATATAATAATCCACATCGTACATGGACAAAGTCTGTTCCACATTGTGCCCGAATTCGTGGATGGCAATGTTGTAGCCCTTATAATCCATCCCGGTTTCCGGTATGCGGGTGCGCAGGTGCGACTGCTGTCCCTTCATGGCTGTTCCCCAGGCATGGCCGGAACCGCGGGCGGCATCGACCGTGATCTTGTCGGCCAGGTACCGGGCGCGTTCAGGGGTGAATCCGGCTTTGACGAGGATGTTCGGCAGGTCTTTATCCAACGCTTCCGCATCGGGATAGAGCGCCCGTGTCTTTTCGTCCAGCATCGTTTCGTCCAGATTGCTCCGCGCCTTGAAGCCGTCATACCAGATGTCGTAGGCTTCGAGCTTGCGGCCGAGGCGTTTGGCAATCATCTTGCCGGCGGTTTTCAGTTCCGGGGCGGAAAGGAATTCGTCGAAAAGCTTTTCCACGTCGTCCGGCGAGACTTCCATCTCTTCCGAGAACTTCCGGTCGATGTAGGTATTTCCCGTGTACTTGTCTATTTCCTGCATCGCCTTGAAGTTATTCAGCATCTTCTGGTAGCGGATGGTCGATTCGGGTGTTCCCTGCACCAGCTTGCCGTCTAAGCTGATCTCGTTCTTGTACGGGTTCCATTCGTATTGGCCTGAGTTGATGACTTCGACCGGAATGTCCTGTGCAATGATCCGTTTCATCACTTCGTACACCGTGCGCTGTTTGTCGAGGCCCTCTTTCCCTTTGTTGTAGTTGGCTTTGATCTCGTCGCGCAGGTTCCAATGCGAAAGCAGGATCATGTCTTTAGGAAACAAATGTCCGCCTTTTTTGTTCCCGACCTGCCCCATATAAATATTGTAGTCCGAGATATAGATGTCGGCGTCGCTCTCTGCATTCCCGGCGGCTTGCAAGGCGCTTGCCGGGATTCGTTCGGTAAACAGGTCGCCCAGGCGCACATACGCCCATGCTTTGCGGTCCGCACCCAACTTGCCTTTTTCTTCCAGCGTATAATGCGGGAAGTTCAGCATGACGGTGAAAGCAATCTTGTTTTGGAAGAAGTCGTCTTGCAGATGCGTCCCCGGACTGTACGAGCCGAACATCTCGTCGATCGTGTGGAGCGGGCCGGTCGGCTGGTTCAGGTTCTTCGTCAGGCGGAGGGACATCTCGTTGAAGTAGCCGCTGATGCCTTCCATGTACTCGCTGATTTTCAGAAAAACCTGCTCCTTCTCGGCAGGATCGGTGATGTAGTTTTTTTCGCAGAAGGCTTTGAACTCTTCTGCGCTCCCGTCGGAATCCTGCCAGAGGCGGGCGGCTTGACGGACTCCTTTTTCGATGGCAGCCTTGTTGTGGCTGTCTTTTGCGATAAGTGACTGGATTGTCGATTGGACGACAGTCGGGCTGATCTCTGCGCGGCCGCTTAAACAAGCGAGTGTACAAACGAGCATAAGGCAGATGTGTTTAGTTAGTTTCACCATAGTTGTTCTATTTAATGTATATTGGAATATCCAAGCGTTGGAATAATCGTCCGGATACAAATGTAGGGATAATATTCGTATCTTTGCGTACTATAAACATGAGTAAGAATAGATGAAAATGAAAAAAAATTGGATTTTGGGGGTTGCCGTTTGTGGCATATTGTCCGTATCGGATGCAGCGTATGGACAATCGATTAAAGATATCTTGAATTCTGCTGCCGTGAAAGATGCCGTAACTGCCGTGACCGGAGGCAAAAAGCTGACGGTTGAAAACCTGGCCGGCACTTGGACATATGTGAATCCTGCCATCCAGTTGGAAGGCGACAATGCTTTGAAGAATGTGGCGGCAAGCGTGGCCTCTTCCGAGATGGAAAAGAAGTTGAAGGAATATTGTGCGAAAGTCGGGATCATCGAAGGGGCGTTCAACTATACATTCAATACCGACAGTACCTTCACGAGTGTCCTGAAAGGCCGTACTTTGAAGGGGACTTATTCGTTCAATCCAGACGATAAGACGATGGAACTGCATTATGGCAAGATCGGCAAGTCGAAACTGACGACGATGACGGCGCATGTCGTTGTTACTAACGATCAACTGTCCCTGCTTTTCAATGCGGATAAATTGCTGGATTTCCTGACGAAACTTTCCGCCGTTTCCAAGAATACGACTTTGCAGACGCTCAATAAGCTGGCAAGCCAGTATGATGGGATGATGATGGGGTTCGAGTTGAAAAAATAGTGGGGCCGGAAGTAGAGCCGCAAAGCGGCTCTCTTGGGATGGCCCATACTATGAGTCTTTTTTTATTGCTTGCTTCTTTTGTATTCGTCTACTATTTCCAATAGCTTTGCGCCATAGTTTTCAACGATCTTTTTCCCGATGCCGGGGATTCTGAGGAGATCGCGTCCGCTGACGGGTAACGTGTTGACTACACCGATCAGCGCTTTTTGTTGCAAGATCGTGTAGGGAGGAAGGCCTTTTTCGGTTGCCAGCTCATAACGCCAATGTTTCAGGCTGGCGTATAATTCCGGATATTTGATGTCGGTCGAAATTACTTCTTTCTCCTGTTTGGCAGATTTTTCGGTCCGCTTGCGGGTTGGCGTTTGCGTCTGTTCGATGCTGGCCTTTGCTTTTGCTGACAAATAACCGGATATTGTGAATTGGTCTTTGCAACCTTCTAAGGCGGCCAGTTTGATGCGGAGGTCTTCGTCCCACTTGTCCAAAGCGCTCTTGACCGTTTTACGAGTCTCTTTATTATCGATTTCCACATCCGACGCTTCCTGCAAAGGAGTACAAAGGCGGTCTATCTGTTCCAGAAAATAAGAGACGCCTTTCCGGACGCGTTCCTGTATCATTTCATCTTTGAGATAATCAGGGTTTCCGGTTATCATCCGTTTCAGTTGCTGGATGAAACGTTCTCCGACATCCGTGACCGTGGATCGGAATGCATCGCGGGTGTTAGAGTATTGCACGCTTAGCTCTGGAAATAGTTTTTGCAGGTTTCCGTACACGACAAATGCGGCGTATTGTATGCGCTGTTGCAGGTTGTTGAAATCGAAAAGTTCGCAGATCAGTTCCATGAAATACAGCTGTTGTGCTGCCTGCATTTGCTCTTCACCCGGTTGGCGGTTGCCGACCGAAGAGGTGAATTCCTGTATCCGGTAATCGTTGATCATGGCATTGCGGGTAATCGGGCTGCTCAGCACAAGCCCTTCCAATGTCTTGCAACGGCTCAGTGCGACATACACTTGTCCATGCGAGAAAGCGGCCGAAGCATCGATGATGGCATGTTCGAAGGTCAAGCCTTGGCTTTTATGAATGGTGATAGCCCAAGCTGTTTTTAACGGATACTGGCTGAATGTGCCGGAAATCGTTTCGGTGATTTCTTGTGTTTCGGGGTCGATTGCATATTTTACGTTATTCCAGGTTTCCTTCTCGACGATGATTTCGTTTCCCTCCTGGTCGACCACGGTTATTTTGTTGGGATTGATAAATACGATCTTCCCGATCTTCCCGTTGTAATACCGTTTTTCGGAGGATGAATCGTTCTTGACGAACATGACTTGTGCGCCGCATTTCAAGGTCAGCTTGTCGTCGGTCGGATAAGAATATTCCGGGAAGTCGTTATTGATTTCGGCGGAAAAGCTATAAGCCTGTCCGGGGAGTTCCGCCAGTTTTCGGTTATTGATCTGCTGCGCCTGGTAGTTGTGCGTCGTGAGCGTTATGTAGCCCGAATGCTCGTCCGGCCGGAAGTTGGGGATGTAGCGTTGGTTCAGCTGTTGCAAAGTGTCGTCGTCGAAACGGTTTTCGCGGATGTTGTTCAGCAGGCTGATGAAGTTCGTGTCGCTCTGGCGGTAGACGTGCGTCAGCTCGATGCAGAAATAATTACTTTCCGACAGGGCCTTGCTGTCGAAAAAGAAAGCGGACGGATAGTGCTCTTTCAGCAAATTCCACTCATCGTCTTTGGCGACAGGCGCTAATTGCTGCAAGTCCCCGATAAGCAGAAGCTGTACGCCGCCGAAAGGTTTGTTGCGGTCCTTATAGCGGCGCAAGACATCGCTGATGGCGTCCAGCAGGTCGGCACGCACCATGCTGACCTCGTCGATCACCAGCAGGTCCATGCTGCGAATGATATTGATCTTGTCTTTGCGGAACTGGTTCTTGAAATCCGTTTTGCGTCCCTGGTATTCCGGTGAAGACGGAATATAGGGACCGAACGGTAATTGGAAAAAGGAATGGATTGTGACGCCCCCTGCGTTAATAGCAGCTACTCCGGTCGGCGCCACAACGATCATTCGTTTAGGAGAAACCTCTTTAAGCCTTTTCAAAAAGGTCGTTTTGCCTGTTCCGGCTTTCCCTGTCAGAAAGAGGTTGGTTCCGGTATTCTGCAATAAGTTGAAGGCGAGGTCAAACTGTTGGTTTGTTTGCATGGCGATTTGTGATATTGTTAATAGTCACAAATATATAGAAAATATTATAATTGGCAATGTTTCCAATACAGAATATGAGAAAACGGCTCCTTACACCACCAGCGCCGCGATAAATTGGATGAAGAGGATCAGGAACACCATCGCAATCGGATAGACTGTCGCGTAGGCGATGCTGGGAGCGGAACTGTCGCTCATCGAGTCGGCGGCGGCAAGTCCCGGTGTGCTGGTCATTCCTCCGGCAATCGTCCCGATCAGGTCCAGGATATGTATCTTGAAGACGAAATGGCCGAACAGGACAGCCACGACCATCGGCACGATTGTGATCGCCATGCCGATCCCGAACAGCGTCCAGCCGCTTTCCTGGAAAGTCGATACCAGGTTGACGCCGGCAGATGTCCCGACCTCGGCGAGGAACAGCAGCAGGCCGATCTGGCGGAGCAACTGGTTGGCGGAGCCTGACATAGACCAGACGATCGGCCCCGTCTTACCGATCGCGCTCAGGATCAGCGCGACAATCAGTATGCCTCCTGTCAGCCCCGGCGAGAAAGAGAACGAGTCCGAAAACGAAATATTCAGTTTACCGAACAGTACGCCGAGGACGATACCGGCCGCAATCGGGAAAAAGTCCGTGTCGGATAGCTTCTTCTCGTCATTCCCGAACACCTGCCCCAATTCCTTGATATCCTCTTTTTCTCCGGCGACCATCAGCTTGTCACCGAATTTCAGCAATAAGTCCGGCTCGGGCGAGAGGTCGATCCCGCTTCGGCGTACGCGGGTGACGGTACAGTTGAACGTGCTTTGCAGGTTCAGGTAGCCCAGGCTTTTATTGATGACCTCCTTGTTCGTCACTAACAGCGACTGCAATTCTTGTGTGCTGCCGAAAGGAAGATCGTTCTCTACGCGTTCGCCGACAAGCAGCGCCATTTGTTCCAGCGACTTGTCGTTGCCGACGGCCTTTATCATATCCCCTTCATGCAGGATCGTCTGTGCCACCGGTATGCTTGTCCGGTCTTTATGCTTCACGCGTGAGACAACGGCGCCGGTCATGGAACGGAGTTGCAACTGCGCCAGCGTCTTCCCGAATATATGCGCGTTGGTGATGCGGAAAGTAGCTGTGTGCAACGGGGGATATTTCCCTTTCCGCTGTGCTTCGAGCGCCTTGGCTTCGGCGACGAGATCCTTGCGCAGCAGCTTGGGCAGCAACTTGATGAAAAGGATCACCCCGATCACCCCGAACGGATAGGCGATACCGTAGGCTATGGAGGCGGCGGACGAATGCGTGCTGTCTATCGCGACGGCAAGCCCCGGCGTACTGGTCAGCGCCCCGGCGATCAGGCCCACGAGGCTCGGCGTGTCGATTCCCATCACATATTTAAGTACCAGACCGGTGAGGCTGGCGGAGCCGACGATCAGCAGCGTCAGTATGATCAGCGTTTTCCCCTTCGAGCGGAAGGAGTCGAAGAACCCCGGTCCCGCTTGTATGCCGATGGTGAAAATGAACAATACCAAACCGAAATTCCCCAGTTCTTTAGGAATGATCACACCGAAATGTCCGAACAGGAGTGCAATAAAGATAACGGCCGATACATCGAGAGAAAGCCCTTTGATCTGTATTCTGCCTAACATGAACCCTAAGGCGATAATCAGGAACAAGGCGAAATAAGACGATTGAAGCAATGTTTCAAACATGTCAAATAGTTTTGTTGTGAAGATTTATGTGTGCAAAATTACACTTTTCTGTCCGCATAGGCAATCCCCTGGCAAGATTTCTGTTACCTTTGCATCCGAAATCAAACAGAAGCAAGACATCCCGACGTGAACAGATACTTTATATATTTAGGTTATAACGGCAAACAGTTTTGCGGCTGGCAGATACAGCCGAATGGAATCACAGTACAACAATCCATCGAAGAGGCCCTGGCCACCCTGTTGCGCCAGCCCGTCCCCATCGTAGGAGCCGGGCGGACGGATGCCGGTGTGCATGCCCGCATGATGGTAGCCCATTTCGACTGGCAGGAACCGATTGCCGACCTTGCCTTTCTGGTGGAGAAGCTGAACCGCTTGCTTCCCAAGGATATTGCGGTCTATCGGATCGTTCCGGTGCGTTCGGATGCGCATGCCCGTTTTGATGCTACTTCCCGTACCTATAAATATTATGTCACAACACAAAAAGACCCGTTCAACTACGAACTGGTCTATAGGATTCCGGGAAAACTCGATTTCGAGGCGATGAACAACGCCTGTCCGGTGCTGTTCGACTATATCGATTTTACCAGTTTCAGCAAATTGCATACGGATGTGAAGACGAACAATTGCCGTATCTATAAGGCCGGCTGGGAGAAGGAAGGCGATGTCTGGGTTTTTACCATACAGGCGGACCGTTTCCTGCGTAACATGGTACGTGCCATTGTCGGTACGTTACTCGAAGTGGGCAGAGGAAAACTGACGGTTGACGGTTTCCGTCAGGTGATCGAAGCCAAAGATCGTGGCTGTGCCGGTACATCCGCTCCCGGACACGCTCTCTATCTGTTCGATGTCACCTACCCCGAAAGTATTTTCCTTTAATTTTTAAATTCTTAATTTTTAATTCCCATGTGGATTGGATTAGCATTTATGTCAGCCTTCCTGTTAGGTTGTTATGAAGTAAACAAAAAGATATCGTTGGATGGCAATGCCGTTATTCCGGTTTTGTTTTTCAATACATTGATAAGCAGTCTTATCTTTGTCCCTTTCATTCTTCTTTCCTTTTGTACGGATGTACTCGACGGGACGATGTTGTATGTGCCGCGTGTTTCGTTCGAAACGCATGTAGCCGTGTTTATCAAAGCGATGATCGTGCTGTCGTCCTGGATATTCGGTTACTTTGCCCTGAAGCATTTGCCGCTGACTATTACCGGACCTATCAAAGCGACGCAGCCGGTTGTGACGTTGGTGGGAGCCATGCTGATTTTTGGTGAACGGCTGAACTTGTACCAATGGGTCGGAGTCATTCTTTCTATTGCCTCTTTTTATCTCCTTTCTTCATCCGGAAGAAAAGAGGGAATCCGTTTTACACATAATAAGTGGATATTCTTTACCGTCTTGTCGATCCTTACCGGAGCGGCAAGCGGCTTGTATGACAAGCACCTGATGGGAAGCCTGGATGTGATGACGGTACAGGTCTGGTTCAATGTCTATCAATGCCTGATGATGTTGCCGATCCTGCTGTTTCTTTGGTATCCGCGCCGGAAAAGCACGACGCCGTTTGTCTGGCACTGGAATATCATCTTCATCTCCGTTTTCCTCTGCCTGGCAGACTGGATTTACTTTTATGCCCTGACTATCCCCGGTTCGATGATCTCCATCGTTTCGATGGTGCGCCGCAGCAATGTGTTGGTGACTTTCATTGCCGGAGCTTTGTTCTTCCATGAAAAGAACCTGAAAAGTAAGGCGATCGATCTGTTTTTAGTATTATTAGGAATGATATTCCTGTATCTCGGTACGCGCTAAAACATATTCTATTACTTTTGTAGAGGTAAATTGTAAATGAAGATATGAAACGATTATTTCTTTCTATATTGCTTTGTGTATTTGTGTGGGGAATGAAGGCGCAGGAGATGGATGCTGTCTTTGTCGCCATGCCCGATCAATATGTTCCCCAACTGGAAAATGCTTGGCGTAAAGATTTGATAGACTTATATAATTCAGGAAAGGAAGCGAAGCTGAAAAATACCATGAACGGTTTTTCCACACTGAAGAAGTTGACGGACGATTATCTGTTGTTGCAGGTGACGGATCGCAGCACGGTAGAGATGAAGCTCCTTCCATTAGTCAACAATACCTATGTCGTTTGCATGATCACGACCGTGTATGGTCCTGTTCCCGACAGCCAGGTCGAGTTTTTTACGACAGACTGGAAACCGTTGGATGCTGCCGATTTGTATACCCCGGTTTCGGCAGAATGGTTTATCAAAGACGATGCAGACAAAAGCCGCATTGCCTTTATCGAAGCAACCACCCGTTTGGATATGGACTTGCGGAAGTATTCGCTCAGCCCTGATAACCAGATGCTGACGGAGGAATATACGACACCTCAAAGCCTGTCGGAAGCCGAACGCAAAAGGGTGGAACCTTTCTTAAAGAATGAACCTAAAGTTTATACTTGGGAAAAGTTCCACTTCAAGTAACCATCTGTAAATTTACCAGTCATATCCAGGGGCAAGCTTCGAACTTTGGGTTACGATCTGTGCTTTGGAGTCGAGTACGACGTGCACTTCGTTGTTATCCTGTTTTAATTCGAAATCATAGAACAGACCGTCCGGCCGTTCGATTACCGTGATGTCTTCTACTTTATATTGGTTGTAAGCTGAACTCTGTAAAGCATCCATAACGGCCACAGGAACGTCCTGCGCGCTGATATCCCAATGAGTGGAAACCCATTGCTCCTTCGTGTCGAACCATACTTCTTTGTGTATATTCTTTTCTTGTATATCTACTTCTGTCCCGTTAGTCTCCTTTTCGGATTTCAGGATTGTTGCGGCCGGATACTTTTGTTTTAGGAAGTTCCGGATAGGAGTTGCGATATTTTCGGCAGGCGCTTTTTGGTTTTGCCGGTTGTTGCTGCATGAGGCGAAAAGTGTGAGGCTACATAAGCACAATAGCAAGACGGATAATTTAGTTTTCATGACTTGTTGTTTTTTTATTGTTACTATTCGTGGCGGGTTCCCGATCGAACTCCGTCTCGATAGAAACAATTCTTTTGTCTTCAAGGTTGTCCGTATTCATAAAAATCATAATTATTCTTATTTACGGCTACCGGCAAGGTATCGCTATCCGTACAAGCCGGAAAGAATTTCAGAAAAACATGAAATAATACCACTTATCTTTATAATTGATGTTTTGTCGGGTTATTGCTCCTTTTTTATTTGTCAGTTTCCCTGAAAAATAGTTTCTTTAAGATATTTTTAAGATAGATGACTGATGATTGTAAATATACTGAAAATTTTTCTGATCGGATTAATCGTTTTAGGATTGTCGGACAGTTGTTCTTATAGACCATTCGGAGAACCGGATGAGGAAATGCTTTTGACAGATTCCATATTGGCTGTTTATCAGGATTCGATGGCGGAAGTTCCACAAAAGGTGATAGATGTTTTTTCCGGAAAGCGTTTGCTGATGCGGGATAGCTTATGTTCTTATATCTTGTTGTCGTACGAGTCCAAGTGCTATTATTATTTGAACCGGATGGAAGATGCTTTTCGTACGAACAGAGAGGTGATCCGTTATTGCACAGACCATGCTTCTCTTGACCGTAGCCGTGCACTTTTGGCTGAAGCACTCAATAATCAAGGAGTTTATTGGCAGGAACAGGGTGAGCGGGATTCTGCTATTTCGGTATTGAAGTCGGCCGTCGATATTTTGCAAACAACTCGAAAGAGGAGTGTGCTTACTTCTGTCTATATGAACCTGGCGGATTCTTATCTTCAGAAGGGAGATTATTCTTGGTGTGGTTTTTACTATCGGAGAGCTCTTTTTGTTGCAGACTCTTTAGGTATTGGCTATCGGGATTATTTTGCCATCTATTCGGGATTGGCCAAACTTTATTTGGAATTGGAAAATTTCCCGGAAGCGAATGAATATTTTGTGAAGGCCGAGCAAATAGGCCATTTGTGTACTCCTTATGAACGCTATTTCTTTTCCAATACCCGTGGAAATTATTATTATAACACAAAAGAATATGAAAAAGCCCTTGACTGGTTCCGGAAGGCGGACCGGATTACGGATGCTTTCCCTCAGCCTCTTTATAAGGCAATTGTCCGGGGAAATCTGGGGGAAATATTTATCTTGAGCAGACAACCGGATTCGGCCCGTTTCTATCTTGACGATGCTCGCCGGCTATTTGGAAAGGCTTATGAACAACCTTCTTTCCGTTACTATATGGATGGGCTGTATGCTTCATTGGCTTTGCTGGAAAACAATCTTCCGAGGGCAGAGCAGTTGCTCTCACATACGCATGACTTGAATCAGGTAAATCCGCTATATACCTATTATAATAACCGCAGGATGGAAGAATTGTATCGTAAGAAGAAGGATTATCGGAAAGCCTATGAGTTCAAGGTAAAAGCAGATATGTTCAATGACTCGTTACGCAGTGTGAAGGTGAAAAATAACCTGGCGGAAATTGATTTCAGGTACAGGCAGGATACGACTTTATTGAAAATGGATATACAATTGATCAATGCACGGGATGAAATGGCCCGGTGGAAAACGATTGCGTATTATTGTGTATTGTTGCTGCTTCTGTTCTTGTCGGCTTCTTTATGCTGGATTCTGTATAGACGGCGGAAACGTGAAAAACAATATTGGATACAGATGGCAACTGTGAACCGTTTGCGTATGGCTGTTGTACGAAACCGTATTTCTCCTCATTTCATATTTAATGCATTAAATATCATATTGCCGGCTTTCCGGCAATATGACGGGTTGGATAAGCCGATTCGTTTACTGATAAAAGTATTGAGGGGAAATCTGTTTTTTTCAGAACAGGTTGCAGTACCCTTGAAGGATGAAATACAATTGGTGAGAGAATACCTGCAACTGCGTTTGCTGGGTGATCCTGGCCGGATTCGGATGATTTGGGAATTACCGCCGGAGATACCGGATACTTGGCGGATTCCTTCGATGTCTGTCCAGATACCGGTAGAGAATGCAGTGAAATATGCCTTTGATCCGGAAGACGAAGAGGCTTGCATACATATTCGTGTCGTTGAAAAGCAGGATTGCCTTTTTATTACGATCGAAGATAATGGCATCGGTTTCGCTACAGATACTCAAAACGGCCAGGAGGAACAGGGTACAGGCTACGGACTGAAAATTCTGTGCCAGACCATCGATATCCTGAACAGCCGGAATAAGAATAAAATGAACTTTATTATACAAGACCGCAGCCTGCTTGAACCGGGAGGTCACGGTACTTTGGTTTCTCTTGTTGTACCATTAGATTATACATTTGATTTATGAATGAAGAAATTACAGTCGTGATTGTAGATGACGAAGCGGCTTCCATCCGTAATTTGAGCAATGATTTGTGTGCCTATTCGGATATACGGATTTTGGAAACGACAACTTCGGTGGAAAAGGCGAGAAAGATCGTGACCCGACAACAGCCGGATCTGCTTTTTTTAGATGTGGAAATGCCGAAGATGTCCGGTTTTGATCTTTGGCAGAGTATCCGTGCCGATGTTCATGCTGATATGAGAGTCGTGTTTTATACCGCTTATGATAAATACGTTTTGGATGCTTTACGTGCATCGGCCTTTGACTATTTGCTGAAACCTTATCTGCCGGAGGAGCTGGATGCCGTCATCGAACGTTTCAGGTGCGTATTTTATCGGAGCAAAGTTAATATGGAGCAGTCCATGCGCCGCCTTTTGGCCGATGATTGCAAGTTTGCTATCCAGACGGTGACCGGCCTGTTGTTTTTGAAGCGTAGCGATGTGTTGATGTTTCGTTTCTCGGATGCGAGCCGCTGCTGGCTGCTTTACCTGTCCGACCGGACGGATTATAAGCTTCGTATGAGTCTTTCTGCACGCGACCTGCTCAATATGAGTGTTTCTTTTATCCAAATCAGCCAAAACTGCATCGTCAATCTGGATTACTTGTGTTCGATCGAGAACAAAACACTCGAATGTCACCTCTATCCGCCTTTTGACGATATCGAACTGATCGCTTCACGCCGGTATTACGGGAAAGTGAGAGAGTTGTTGGAGATTATTTGAGATTGTCGTGTCTGTTTATCGGAGATCCATGCACCTGTATGGTATTCTATGGGGCTTATTGTAAAAAATGATTCGTAATCGCCGGATTTGGTTTCCTGAAAACAATGTTTTGAGGATCGGTTTGTGGCAAAAAAGTGGATTCGAAAGGCCTGTTTCGGCGAGTTGCGCAGTTTTTTTCCACGATGACCGTCTTCATTTCCACGACGACCGTCTTCGTACAGAGTGAAGACGGCAACCCGGAGCAACGAAGACGGTCGTCATGGCGATGAAGACCGTCTTCATGGAAAAGGAGTGCGGGAACCTCTTGGAATATCCGCCAATTGTTAACCAAATATCCTTACCATATCCCGTATCCTTCCGAATATTCGATTCTCCGGGAGTTCGGCTTTTCCTTAATGTCAGGATTATTGGGAAAAGACGGATAAATGGTAAGACTTTTTCCGTGAATATAGCAGGTCATTTACAGGTTTGTAATGAAAAACACATGAACAATAAGCAAACTGTCAATCCGAAAATGTTCGTTTTTTTATTGGAAATAGAAAAAATGTGGGTTATTGTCTATTTCTTTTTATCTCTCCTACAGATTCCAACTTATTGATGATTTTAAAAACTTTTGTTTTTGTGCATTGTTTTTTACCGTTTGTCTGTGAAGTCTCTTGTTTGTCCGCAGATCGAATTCTGAGTGATTGTGAGAGTTATTATGAGTTTATATATTTGAAAATTATCTAAAAGGGAAGAAGCCTTTTCATTGAGTAAAAAATAATATAAGATATAGATCATGAAACAGATTCTACTTTCAATTTTGATGTTGGTGTGTGTAATGGGGATAAAAGCCCAGGATTTGATGGTGGCAACGTTACAGTCCGGAGAAGCTACCCATGTGTTTTATGGGGCAAATGCGTTTGTGGAGGCGGTTGGCAAAGCGAATTCTGGTGACCTTATCACTTTGTCTGCCGGAACGTTTAATGTTCCAAAAATAGAAAAAGCGTTAAAGATACAAGGAGCCGGTTATATGGATGATCCGGAAAATGGATTGTATAGGACGACTTTGAACTATGAATTGTATATAAACTTGCCGGAGGGTAGCTCAGATGATTTTTTGTTGGAGGGTATTTACTCTGATAAAGAATTGCAGGTGACAAGTTCTACTCCTGTTAAAAATTTTTTATTGAAAAGATGTCGATTTAAACACGTTTCTTTTACAAATAGCATAACAGATGGTTGTCAATTGGAACATTGTAGGATTTCGGATAATTTATATATAGGTGATAAGTCGATCAATTTTTCAGTTGTAAATTCTGTTATCAATGTCTTGCAGAATAATAAAGAAAATTCTTCAATTATATTTCAGAACACATTTATTAATGATGTTAGTTATTATGCTATTGCGACTTTTGAAAATTGCATATTGAATAGTTCATATAGTACAGGAAGTAGTTTCTCTAAATTACATTCCAACTGTGTGGTGAAATATTGTTTGTCATTGAATGCAGATATGTTTAGTAATGTTTCGACTAAGAACAATTGCTATGTGGCTACAAAAACAACAATTTGGGGTACCGATAAAGGTTATAGTGACACCGATTTATACGAATTGACAGAAGCAGCAAAAAGCCAATATACCGGTTCCGATGGTAAAGAAATCGGTATTCATGGCGGATATAAACCCTTCTTGTCAACTCCTTCCCATCCGCAGATTACAAAACGGGATATTGCGACTAAAACTTCTGGTGGAAAACTGAAGGTCGATATTACGGTTGAAGCTCAAAACGATTAATGATCCCAAAAAGAATACAGAATGAAAAAGATATGGATACTGTTATGGATCTGTAGCTGGACTTCTTTTCTTTTGGGACAAGAGATGAGTACGTATGAATACTGGCTGGACACCGATTATTCAAATAAAGTTTCGGCTACAATGTCCGATGAAAAAGTTGCATTGTCCATAGAAACGGCACATCTGTCCGAAGGGATGCATATTTTCAATTTTCGAGCAAAAGATTCCAAAGGTCGATGGAGCAGTCCTGTTACAAAATATTTCTATAACTTCATTGAAAAAGAAAAGAATGAAGTGGTGGTGTATGAATATTGGTTCGATACGGACTACAACGGAAAACAAAAAGGGGCTTGTTCCGGACAATTATTGTCGGATATAGATGTTTCTTTTTTATCCGAAGGAATGCACTTTTTAAATGTACGTTTTGGTGATAAATGGGGACAGTGGAGTAGTCCGATCGTCCATTATTTTTATCATTTCCCAGTACAAGAACCAAACTTGGTTACCGCGTATGAATATTGGTTCGATACGAATTATGCCGGATGTCGAAGAGGGGAGAGCGATGGGGTGTTTTCGCAAGAACTGGATATTACATCCCTGTCGGAAGGTATGCACTTTCTGAATCTACGTTTTAAAGACCAACGGGGACAATGGAGCAGCCCCATTGTCCATTATTTCTATTACATGAAAGAACGTGAACCAAACGAGATTGTGGGGTATGAATATTGGACCGATCAGAATTTTAACGGTCGTAAATATGTGGAATCCTCGGGTGGGGCATTGTCTTTGAGTTTGGATTTTAAAAATTTAGAAAATGGGGATCATGTATTGTATTTTCGGGTGAAGGATAAAAGAGGGCAGTGGAGCAGCCCGGTTTGTGCTGCATTTGAGAAGATTGACGGTATTATACCGGACATTCCGGAGGCAGAATACACCGTTTTGTGCCAGTTGTATGAAAAGACCGGTGGAAAAGATGCTTGGACGGAAAAGTGGGATACGGGAGAGAGAGTGGCAAACGATGATTATTGGAAAGGTGTTTCGTTTGATGAAGACGGCCATGTCGTGGCAATCACATTGCCGGATAATAATTTGAAAGGAATATTACCGCAGGAGGTATTCGGGCTTCCTAATCTGCTTCGTCTGGATGTATCGCAAAATCCCGGTATAGGAGGGCAGTTGGAGAAAGTCTTGTGTTTAGACAAACCGAATAAAACGTTACAGGAAATTCGTATGCAAGGGACGGATTTGAGTGGTTATGTGCCTGATCTTGCGAATTTGTCAGCTCTGAAAGTTGCCGATTTCTCACAAAACCGGTTAGATTCCATCTCTCCGAATACGAAAATGGAGCAGATTGACTTGAGTGGGCAAGCGATTTGGATTGAACCGATTGACTTGGTACAATATCCGGAACTGGCTTTGCCTGCGATCAGCCGATATGATGCGAAAGAAAAAACGTTCATTGCTTATCCTGATTTTAAACGGATGAATGCTTCCGGAAAGAATGGTGTTTTGTTTACATACGACCCGGTAAAGGAACGCTATTTGGTCAAAAACGGCCAGGGGGAGGTCGACCTTTGGCTGAAATCCGGCGAACCGATCGTGTTGGTGCAGCTGGATGGGGTTGCGAAAAATAGCCGGGCTGAAGGTTTTTCCGTCAAGTGGCAAGCTGGAGATGCCTGTGTGGACGAGTTTTCGGAAACGAACCGGATCAACGTGCTGGATGCACTGTTGACGGCTCAGTATGCGGTCGGTCTTGATTTGAACAAAGAAGATAATGATCCGGCTTTGTTGTTCAATGTATTGGCTGCCGATGTCTATACGGAGGATGAGCAGCTGGGGACGATCAATGTACAGGATGTCGTGTCGATCGTTAATATGGTGTTGGAAACGCCGTTGGCCAAAGCCGGTTTGTTGAAATCGACGATGGACTGTCCGAACAGCGTGCGTGTGGAGGACGGAAAATTGCTTTTGCAAACGACTGTTCCGGTTGCGGCGTTGGATCTCCTGTTGGAAGGTTGCAAGAGTCCGCATTTCAAACCGTTGGTTTCTGCCGATTATATGGTGACGATGCGCGACACGCCGGGCGGACTCCGGGTGTTGATTCTTTCTTTGACCGGAGAAACGTTGCCGGTGGGTGAGACGGAGATTGCAGCGGTCGGAGCCTCTTCGGCTTCTTTGTCGGCTGCGATGGTGGCCAGCAGTAAGAATGTTAAAATTCCGGTCATGTTAAACAGAAAAGGAGTGACGACCGGGATCGAAACGCCTGAGATTGCCCGTGAGGACAACCTTTCGGTCGTGATGCCTGCGGATGCACTTGAAGGACATGTCCGGATTTATAATCTGTTTGGGCAGTGTGTGAAGCACGAACAGTTGGTTGACCTGTCTGCAGGAACGAAAGATCTGCGCTCTTGTTATCGCGGTTTGCCGGATGGCGTTTACATCATCCAGGTGGAAATTCGTACGGACAAAAGGGTGGAGGTCACTAATAAGAAGTTGAATCACATGAATTGAACAATATGAAATTTCGTCAATTATATATAATATGGGGACTTCTGCTTTTGGTTTGGCAGGGATTTTCCCAATCTTCCGGAAACAATAAGTTGTATATTCCGGAGATGCAGGCTGTAGCCGGAAGTACGGCTTCGATACCCGTCTATTTGGATAACAGCGACGATGTGGTCGCTTTTCAGTTCGATTTGGATTTTCCGGACAAGATATCTCCTGTTTTGGACGAGAAAGGGCGTCTGGCGGTAAATCTATCCGAACGTATGGCATCGGATGCGGTAGGAACTTATAACCGATTGTCATCCAATAAGTATCGTCTGTTGGTGTTCTCTTCTTCCAATGAGGCGATCGGAGGCTCGAAAGGTGAAATTCTTACTTTTCAAGTCAAGATCGAGGATGTTGAATCGTTAATAGGGGTTAAAGTCCCGTTTACGATCACCAATATGATCCTGACTAAAAAAGATGCCGGGAGAGTGAATTGCACGATTGGGGAGAACTATGTGGAAATTGTTCGTGGAAATCGACCGGACTTGGAAGTGTCTGCTGTGGCATCGGCTATGTCTGCTGTCAAGCCGGGAGAAATCGTGAAAGCAAGTTGGTTGGTCCGTAATATCGGAAACCAACCTACGAAAGCAGGTTGGAAAGAATCTGTTTATTTGGCCGGCCAGGATGATGAAAGCGAAATCTATCTGGGAAGCCTTAATTACCAGGAAATATTGTCTGCTGGCGGACAAGTATCCAGGAACGCCGAGTTTAAATTGAGTGACTGTCCAGGTGTGGATGGTACGGTTCGGATCAAGGTTAAACTGACCCCGAATGCCGATGCCGGAGAATTGGAGGCTGATGCGGCGAATAATACGGGTATATCGAGTAAGACATTTACGGTATCGAAAGTGCTGACTTTTACTGTGTCTAAAAGTTTCATATCGGAAAATTCTTCTTCCGGCATCAATTGCTATGTGTATCGAAGCGGTAATCGCCGGAAAGCGGAGTCGTTTACGATTACGAATTCGAATCCGGGACGATTGATTACCCCGGCAAGTTTGAATATTCCTGCCGGACAGTCGGGAGCCTCTTTTGTGGTGAATGCTAAGAATGATGATAAAGCGAATCCGGATTCGACGGCCACACTTTCCATACAAGGCAGTGATTATGCTGTTATCAAGCAGGTGATCCGGATTGAGGATGACGAACGGCCATATTTGAAATTGTCATTGGATAAGACGGAAATTTCTGAAGGAGAGATATTTACGTTGAGGCTTGAACGCGAATGGGATATTTCGTGGCCTTTGACGGTTAAGCTCTCTTCCGACCATCCCAAGCGTTTTGAAAACTTCCTGTCCGAAGTGGTGATTCCGGGGGGAAAGAAAACGAAGGAAGTGACGATAAAGGTTAAAGACGACGACCTGCCGGGTTTGGATGACGAGGTCGTTTTTACGGTTTCGGCTCCTGGACATGAATTCGATTTGATGAGTCGGCGATTTGTAAAAATTAAGGATAACGATATTCCGAATATAACTCTCGAATTATCGACTTCGATAGTGAGTGAAGCGAACCAAGTGGTGACGGCTATATTGAAACGTTCCGGGGTTACGGACAATCGGGTGACCGTGAACTTGACGGACGACGGAGACGGCCGGATCAGTCTTCCTGTTTCCGTTGTTTTGGAAAAGGGTGTTTCGGAAAAGGAGTTTGCGATCCGAACGGTCGACAATGGGATGAAGGATGGTGACAAGCTTGTGAAGATTACGGGGGCTATCTATATCTCTTCCTGCAATTGTTCGACTGCCGGGACACAAGCCGGTGTATTTGAAAAAACATTGACCGTTTTGGATGACGATGATGCGGCGGTGGCGATAAAGGCTTCCAAAACAACTTTGTTGGAGGGTGAGACAGGGAAGATTACGATTTCGGTCAATCAAAAACTATCACAGGATTTGACGATTAACCTGTCAAGTGAAAATTCAAACGGTTTGAAGTTCCCTTCCTCTGCCACGATTTTGGCGGGGCAGAAGTCGGTGGATGTGGATGTCACGGTTGACAAGAATGATGTTTCGGATGGAAACCGGACTGTTATGATCGTGGTCGAGGCCGGTGTGTTTGGTAATAGTATTTGTTGTTTGAACATTACGGATCAGAACTTGCCGGATGCGGTCGTTACAAATGTTGAGGTGAACAGTGAGGTCACCGTGCAAAGCAGTGCAACGGTGAAGGTGACGGTGAAGAACGAAGGAGCTGCAATGTTGCCTGCGCAGACGAAAGTTTCTGTTTATCTCAGTCCGAGTGCAACTTTGGTAAATAATGCGGTTGCATTAGGAACGTTATACACGCAAAGCGAGTTGCCCGTTGGTGAAAGCGTCATGTTGGAAAAGGTATTCGTTTTCCCGGAAACAACAGGTAGCTACCAGTTGATTGCCATCGTAAATGAGGAGCAGTCGAAAAAGGAATTGTCTTACGTCAATAATTCTTCTGCGCCGTTTGCTATCACATTAACCCCTTTATATACAGTGCAGGTCTCCTTGGATAAGAGTGTAATCAAGACAGGGGAATCTGTCATGATCACCGGACAAGTAACCGGCAGCAAGACTGCCGGCGTTCCGGTCGATCTATATATTATTAATGATGGTTATCGGCAGGTACTCAATGTGAAGACGGATAATGCCGGCATTTTTCAAAAGAAGTTTACGCCGGAAGGTTGGCAAATGGGACATTTTGGTGTAGGAGCCTGTTATCCGGGTGAAAGTTTGGACAAAGAGATGGCCGGATTCGACCTGTTTGGTTTAAGGAAAGCTTCCAACGGAGTGATTGCCTGGGAAGTCTTTACCGATGAAAAAACGACCGGTTCGATACCCTTGTCAAATCCCGGAAATAAGCCTTTGAGCAGCGTGACGGCAAAGGTCATTTCTCAACCCAAAAATTGTGAGATTCATTTTACTTCTATTTCCAGCTTATCGGCCAAAGGTACTGCCGAATTGCAATATGAGGTGACGGGCAAAGCGGTTTCTCCGGGTGTGGATTGGGAACCGATAAAAGTGCAGATTGCTTCTGCTGAAGGTGCTGTGTTGGATTTGGATATTTATTATTATTGCCGGTCGCAGGCCGCACAGTTGGAAGTGAGTGAATCGAATCTGAATACGACCATGACGATAGGAGCCATTCGAGAATATCCGGTGACGATTACTAATACGGGGAAAGGAGAAACTGGTGATATTCAGGTTGTTTTGCCGAAATCTGATTGGATGTCGTTGGCAAGTCCGGAAAAAATGCCATCGTTGAAGTATGGGGAAAGTACGACTGTCTTATTACGATTGGCACCGAGAACTGAAATGGAAGCGAATCTGGCGCATAAAGGACAGTTCGCAATCAATTGTGCAAATGGTAATGGGATTCCGATATCTTTTCGGATCACGCCTGTATCCTCCGAAATAGGGACATTGGCTGTGGATGTCTGTGACGAGTACACCTATTATACGGTTGAAAAGCCACATGTGAGCGGAGCAAAAGTCCGTGTGACAAGACCTAATACCAACGAAGAGGTTGCCAATGGAATTACCGGAACGAAGGGTTTGTTCACCTGTGAACTACCTGCTGGTTATTATACGCTTGAAGTAACGGCTGACAAACATGATTCGTATAAGAATACGATTTTGGTTGATCCGGGGAAGATGAATAAAGAAGTCGTAGATTTGAGTTTTCGGGCGATTACGTATAGTTGGACAGTTGAAGAGACAACTGTGGAAGATGAGTATGAAATAAAGACGGATGTAAAGTATGAGACGAATGTACCTGTACCTGTTGTCGTAACGGAAATGCCGGAGTATGTCCCTGCTGATGAATTGGCTATAGGGGAATCTTATGTGTTTGAGGTGAAATTGACAAATAAAGGATTGATTACGGCTAATGATGTCCTTGTTATATTTCCGCAAAATTTGAAATCTTTGGAGTTTGAATTATTATCTGAAGGTAATATTGATTTGAAAGCACAGCAATCGATTGTTATTCCGGTGAAGATGACACGTAAAGGAGGATTAACGAAAGCTGTGAATAATGAAAATTCGGATTTGCCGTGTTTTACAAAAGAGGTTACAGCATATCGTTGGAAATGTAATGAGGAGCATAAATGGGTAAAAGTAGAAGATGGAACACATACTCGAAAAGTTTGTCCCAAGAAAACAAATACAGGAGGTGGTAATAATGATCCTTCATCTTCAATAGGAGGAATGGATGAAGATGAACTTTATGATTATATATTGAAAAGGAATAAGTTTTTCGCAGATGCGTTTTCTCCGATTTATACAATAGCAGAAGAAATATCGGGGGGAATAGAGCACTTTATGTGTAATCCTATATGGCGTTGTTTGAGAGATATAGCATTTCTTGCATCTGAATTTATTCCTGGTAGTAAGTGCCCTCAAACATTAGCTCTTTGTGGAGCTTCTGCATTGGCTTCTGCTTCGGATCAATATTTAGATGATCAACCTTCTGCCGCTGACAATGTTAAAACTGCAGGTGGATGTTTAATAGGATTAGTTACTGATTGTTTAGTTCCATTTGTTCCTGTGGTAGGGCAAGTGGGTAAAGCTGTAGAACTGACAGCTAAGGCTGTTAACATCACGAGTTCTCTTCAATCTGTAATAAACTCATGTAAAAATTTACTTCCTAAAAAACAGATAAAATCTGCTATTTCTATAATTGATGAATTTGCTAATGTAAATGAAATGGCGATTAAGGAATCGAAAGCCATATTGGCAATATCTAAAGAAATATTAGGAGTGGAGGGTGTATATGATTTTATGGCACAAGACTTACAAAAAATTCGACAATATTTATTGGATTCTGATTTGAAAAATTGGTCTGATAAGAACCCGGATTTAATAGCATTACGTCCAAATTATATATCAATTGATGATTATGTGTTATTTATTCAACGGATAAAAAATACTTATGACTATTATACAACGGGGAAATGTGAAAATAAAAATAATTATATTAATCATGAAAAATTATTGGAACATTTAAAGGTTTTGGATGAAGTAGAAAATTTTGCAAATCAATCAGGATACGACTCTTTTGGTCAAATGTATAGAGAAAAAGAAAAATTAATAGTGGAATATTTGAAAGAATCATCAAGTTCTGTTTGTTCTTCTGTCGAATTAAAATTCTCTCAATCTATGGTTATGACTCGTCAGGCTTTCTTGGGTACATTGACAATCAATAATACACATGAAACGGAGGATTTGAAAAACGTTAAATTGGATTTATCTATTACAGATAAAGAGGGTATTGTTGCAACAAACCATGAATTTCAAATCAATATTAAGAGTGTCGAGAATATGACAACTGCTACGGATGGTTCTTGGGCTTTAGCGAGTCAACAATCAGGTGTGGCGACGATCTTGTTTATCCCAACCAAATATGCCGCCCCGACCGCTCCAAAAGACTACACCTTCGGTGGAACACTCTCGTATCTCGATCCGTTTACCGGTTTGGAAGTAACCCGCGACCTGTTTCCAGCCACGATGACTGTCATTCCTTCTCCGAATTTGGAAATGGATTACTTTATGCAACGCGATATTTTAGGTGACGATCCTTTGACAAAAGATGTGGTCGAGCCGATGGTTCCGTCCGAATTTTCTTTGTTGATTCATAATATCGGAGCAGGAGATGCTACGAATGTACGAATGACAACGAAACAGCCGGAGATTACGGATAATGAAAAAGGGTTATTCGTTGATTTCCAAATCAAAACTTCACAATTGAACGGAGGGGAAGAAATGGCTGTCATGGGAGAAAATGTTGCAACAGATTTCGGAACGATCAAAACTGGCGAGACTGCTTATGCACAATGGTGGCTGACAAGTACGTTGCTCGGTCATTTTACCGATTATAAGGTAGAGGCAACCCATGTGACTAACTACGACAATCCGGATTTGAGTTTGTTGGATACGGTACGCATCCATGAACTGATCAGAGGCATCAGGGTGAATGAATCGGTAACACCAAAAGTAACCGGATTTATGGTCAACGATATTCCGGATGCGGAGGATTTTCCGGATATGATGTATCTGACAGACGGTACAGTCGCTCCGGTTGTGAAGGCAAAAGATGCCAAACTTACAGATTCCGGTCCTAATCGTTCATTGACAGTAACGCCTTCTACTGTTGGTTGGAATTATATCAGTATTGCAGATCCGACAAAGGGTAGTATGAAATTGGTCAGCGTCAATGGAGATAGTAACTTGGATACCCGAAAGGTTTGGCAAACGGATCGGACGTTGCGGGATGGCAAAGATCCGAAGTATGAGTATCGGATTCATGTGGTAGATTATTTCGACGACATCACAACGAAGGCTGCAGGTTCGACTCCCGGTGAATTCCAGTTGGTATTTGAAGAACGTCCGGAAATGCTATTGGCTGTCGAATCTATTTTGGGCTTGCCGGAAGGTAATAATGTCGCCACGACTCCGGTTGATGCAATCACGATTAAGTTTAATAAAGGGGTTTCGGAAAGTTCTTTGACAACTGAAATGTTTTCTTTGTTCTGTCAAGGGAAAAAAATGGATACGAAAGGACTTCAACTAAAACTGCAGGAAGGGAATTCTTATCTGTTGGATTTGTCAACTCTTACCAAACAAAACGGAGTGTATACATTGACGATCCATACATCTGAAATTAAGGATGCCGAAGGCTTTACCGGTGAAGAGGATTATTCGGTTGTTTGGAACCAGTTGGCGGGAGGGAAAGTCTCTTTGACGGCTTTGGCCGAACCGGAAAAGGCGGGAACCGTTACTCCCGCTTCCATACAAGTCGATTATGGAAAGGAAACGGAATTTGTGGCAAAGGCAAATAAGGGCTACCAGTTTAAGACTTGGACGATCAATGACCGGGCCGTGTCGGCCGAAGAGACCTATTTGCATACCGCAATCGTAGACCAGACGCTTGTCGCTAATTTCGAACCGATTTCCTATAAGATCGAAATCTCTTATAATGCCGCCCAGGGTTTTGTCACTTTTGGAACCGGTTATTATGAGTATGACAGCTCTTTGGAACTGATCGCAACGCCGAATGACGGATATCGGTTTGTCGGATGGTTTATCGGAGGGGAAAGGGTCTCAACTGCGGAACGCTTTATATATAAGATAAGCGGTGATGCTAAGCTGGAGGCGCGTTTTGAAGCGGCTGGCGGTGGACCGGACGATCCCGATAACCCTGATGGTGGCGATTCTGATGATCCGACCGCAGACGAGGAGATAGAAAAAATTGTGATCCAAGTCTATCCGACACGGGTGACGGATTATGTCCATGTCGGGACGTTACCGGTTAAGAGCCGCTTGATCTTGTTCAATCTTGCCGGTAAACAAGTAAGGCGGATGGATGCTTGCGAAGGTGTTACGGATTTGTTCATGGGAGATCAGCCATCCGGAATTTATCTTTTGTACATCTTGGCTGGAGAGGAGCAGATGCAGACTGTGAAATTGATAAAAAAATAAAACATAGTAGATATGAAAAACAGGATATGGCAGATAATATGCAGTTTGAGTGTAGTGATTCTCTTTTTCCCTTTTGTCGTCCATTCCCAAGCCGACGATTCTGCTTTGGCTGCAAAATCTGATAAAGCCAAGAGATGGGGATATGAGAATCAGGGGGAGAAAAGCGGTTGGTGGCAGAAAGCGGCTACGCTTTCCAATAACGGGATTTTGGGAACAGGGATTTCATTTGGGAATCAGTTGGATGATATCTTGCACGTAGGCTATGAGACGGAATGGGCGATTCCGCCGCAGTATGAAAAGGTGGCGAAATATTTCGGTGAAAATCTGGCCGGCGTGCAGTTGAATGGGAGAGTCGGTTTTGTAGACCATTATAACCGTTTCATTATCGAGCCACAGTTCGAACCTGTTGACAGGCTGGAAGGATTCAGCCGGGGATTGGCGGCTGTTAAGAAAGATGGGATGTTCGGATTTATCGATAAGTCAGGAAAATTTGTGATTCCTCCGAAATTCGAGTGGGCGGAAAATTTTGAAGAAAATGATTTGGCGGCTGTTAAAATGGACGGTAAGATCGGGGCGATCGACTTGAAAGGTGAGATTGTCGTTCCTTGCAAATATAAACTGAAAGAGATGATGACAAAGCTTCCGACTTCGAACAAACCCTATAAGGAGGCTGCTAAAAAAGTGAAGTCCGATCGAGAGAGTGGTGTGTATGGTGACTTGTTATCTAAGATAGAAGAGGCGGGGAAAGCTATCGACATACTGATATCGGACAGCCTTTACCGAACTTCCGTCCCGGCTGATTCGCTTTGGACTGTCCCCTTGCGTTATGAAGAAATCGCACGTGTGGGAGATGGCTTTGCTTTGGTGGCGGAAGGTGACAAATGGGGAGCGGTTGATCATTATGGACGATTGGTGATCCCTTGTGTGTTTGACATGATCGAATATATGTCCGAAGGGGAGATGTTTGCTGTGTATGAAGATGAATCGGTCGGACTGTATAGTTGGACCGGGGCATTGATCGTTCCGCCGAGCTATGACCGGATCGAACCGTTTGTTGCAGGCAGTTCTGTCGGATGGATCAATTTCGAGCATGGGCAGATAGGCGCAAACGGCTTGGTCATGGATGATCTGTTGGACCGTGCGTTTGCAAAAGCTGTGGTGTTGGATGAAGCTGGCTTGCATGCGGAGGCTCGTGAGCAATATCGGAAAATCCTGAGTATAGATCCTACTTATGCGATGGCCCATAACAATATTGGCATTATGGATATAGAAGGGGAAAGCTATAAGGAAGGAATGAACCGCTTGAAGATAGCCAATAAGTTGGCTCCGGAGAATAAAGAGATAGAAGCCAATCTGAAACAAGCCAAGAAAGACCGGCGTGAACGTCGATGGAACCGTGTGGAGCAAGGTTTTATGACTGCGGCAAATATAATCGGGGTTGCTGCAGGAACGGCATTGGCTGTTGATGCAGTGAAGAACGGCGGCGGTGATGCCGCTTCGATCGGGCAGGCTGTGAATAGTTTGGCGTCAGGCGATGTTGCCGGGTATGTATCGGCTACGAGCAATATGTCGTTGACCGCCCATGCAAATGATGGAGGTGGTTATGCCGGAGCTGATTATGGCAGTGGCGGAAGTTCCGGTGGAGGCGGGAACAGTTGCGCTTTCTATCGTTCCGAAATCAAACGGCTTTCTTCCCGTTTGGCACATGGGACCGAGGCGAATGCCGGACGAAAGGGACGTGCGGCAGGTATGAATAAAGCCCATTCGATTTCACCGGATTTGGCGGATGGGGCGAGTGCAAGCGATTATCGGGTAATCCATAGTTCGGATCGGTTGAACAAGACATACGCGAAGTCTCTGGAACAAATGCAACAGAAGGCAATAAAAGCCGGGTGTACATTCTAAGGAATAATGATTTGTTCTCGGCAGGTACTCTTTTGTTGTCAAGGTTGTCCATATCTACAAAAAAGCATCCCGGCAAAAGGAAGAATGTGCCGGGATGCTCAGGTTGGGTATTGTCTTTTGTATGTGGGTTGAATGGACAGGCTTAATCACCAATAGAGATGTTGCCGTCTTTGTCGATCGTGACTTCTATCTCTTTGCCGCCGATCTCGATTTCCACTTCGAAGTACATGCCTTCCGTTACGTGGCTGATGACGTTCACTTCCGTGTTGCTGATGATCTCCGGATTAGTCAGGTCGATGCCGGCCTGCGCTGCCATTGCCTGTAACTTTTGGAGGATAGCCGGGTTCAACGTGTTCATGATCTCCATGGCGTCCGGCAGGGTTACTTCAAATTCGGTGCTTACCCAGTTGCCTTTGGCGTCCAGCTTGACTTCTTTGTGGATGCCGTCGTCGAGGACGTCTATTTCGGTTTCGTCGTCGTCGGCTTCGATCTCCATGATTACGACGCTCTTGCTATCCGGGAATAAGCCGGCGATTGTTTTTTTGATTTCTTCTGATACGACTACTGGCAGGATATCGTCGTCGTCGTCATCGTCCGCCACGTCTTTCAACAGGATGCCGGCGGCGGTGAAAGACAGTTCTCTTTCTTCCTGGCCCTTTTCGATTTCGATGATGTAGACGAGACCCATGTCGAGGCGGTTTACGACGTCTGCTTCATCGTCTGCTTTCCAGTCTGCATACATGGCTTTCTGGATATCGGTGAAAGCTGTCTTGACGGCTTCCGGCAATTTGGCGAACGGGATGTCCTGGTTCACCTGTTTCTCGGAACCGTTGTCGTCAAACCAAGCAGAAGTCGTATAGCTGTCGTCCGCTTTTGTGATGGCGCCTGCCTGGAAACGGGCCACGTTGTAGTTGTTTTTCTTCTCCCATTTGACATCCTTGACGTCGCCATATTTGTTTTCAAACGCTTTCAACACGACCTCGGGGACATCCGACGGGGTGACGTTGCCGTTATCATCGTCGTCGCTACAAGCAGTAAACACAAAGGCGCTGCAAACAAATGCCAGCATAAAATTTTTTAGTTTCATAATTGCTATTATTAAGTTATACATACGGTTAAAAATCGTCTTTTACCGGGTTGTCTTTGATCTGCAACCATTTGCCGCTCGATTGCCTGAAATGGATGTCGATGCCGTTCGTCAGGATCACATGATTGCACTTGGACTGAAAGAATCCGGTTTCGAGTTCGATATGGGCAATCTCCGTTTCCTGGAAATGCTTCAGTATGAATATCCGGCAGGCAGAAGGAAACTCCCGTTAATTTGCACGGCAAAGGAATGAAACGATTTGGGAAAGATTTGGGAATCGCGGCCTATTTGAAGGTTAATTTGAATTCGTGTAGTTGATCTTCATAGTTGTATTCCACTTTGATCTCGTAAAGGGCGGCGATCGACTTGACGATGGCAAGCCCCAGGCCGGTCGATTCTTTGTGCTTGCTTTGCCGCTCGTAACGGTCGAACAGGGTAGAGGGGCTGAGGCGGGGAGTGTCGCTGCTGTTGGCGATTGTCAGCGTACGGGTGGTAGTTGCGATCCGTATGCTGCCGTCCTGCTTGTTGTGGATGTAAGCGTTTTTGACCAGGTTGGTGATGAGGGTGGAGGCGAGCGAGTCGTTCATGGTGACGAACAATTGCCCGGATGCCTTGAAAGTAACGGTTATATGTTTGTGCTCGTACATCTCTCCGAAGTCGTCCAGCATGGCGGTGACCAAGGCGTTTAGGTGGATGCGCGAAGTCTCCGGGAATTGCCGGTTCCCGATGCGGGAGAGGAGCAGGAGGGATTTGTTCATTTTGACGATCCCGGTCAGTGCCTGGTGGAGGTCGGCAAATTCGGTCAACTGCTGTTCGGTGCAATCGGGGTTCTCGCTCATCAGTTCCAGTTTGTTCATGCAGATGGCGAGCGGGGTTTGAAGTTCGTGGGAGGCGTTTTCGATAAACTGCTTCTGCGTGTTGTACAACCGGGCGCTCCGGTCGACCACGTCCTCGATCGCTTCGTTCAGGATGCGGAACTCCTCTATCTTGGTCTCGTTGCGGAGCGGAACGTTCGTCTTGCCAAGCCGGTATTTTTTCAGCCAGTCGAACAGGACGTATAGCGGGTGCAGGCTCTTGCGGAATACCAGGTGTATGACGAGCAGTATGCAGAAAACGAGGGAGAAATAGAGGATGGCGAGCCCTATGATCGTTGCGTTCACCATATCTTCTTTTTCAAGGATGGAGGTGGTGATGGTCAGTTGGTAATATTTGTCGTCGGACGTGCGGAAGCAGGTTCGCAATCCGCGTACCGGGACGGAGGTCATTTCGAGCGGGATGACCCGGGTGGAGTCGAAGAATTCGTTCAGCGCCAGGTCGGCTTCCGCTTTGGGTATTTCGCTGATATAATATTGTGTCAGGATGTCCACATGGTCTTTCAGCAGGCTACTGTCTGCTAATGCCGCTTTGATGATCAGCATCTTGTGGTTCATCAGGCTTTCGTCCGTCTCTTCGTCGATCTCATGCGTGATGGTGGCGTAAAAGGCGTATGCCCATACCGACAAGATCAGCAGTAGGGGGATCGATAAGTTCTGGAGTGTGTACTGGCGCAGTCTCATTTATCTTCACATACCATTTTATATCCGAAGCCGTATACCGCCTTGATCTCAGGAAGGGCGCCGGCCGTCTTTAGTTTCTTCCGCAGGTTCTTGACCTGGCTGTAGATGAAATCGAAACTGTCCGCCTGGTCTATGTAATCGCCCCAGACGGATTCGGCCAGGGCCGCCTTGCTGATAAGCCGGTCGGGATTGGTCACGAAGTAATAGAGCAGGTCGAACTCTTTCCGGTTTAATACCAACAGGTTACCTTCGATGTAGACTTCGTGGCGGTCGGGGTACATGGTGATGTTTGCAATGGTGATGTCCATCTCCCCGTCTTGTTGTTTCCGGCGCAGGACGCATTTGATCCGCGCGTTCAGTTCTGCCAAGTGGAACGGCTTGGTAAGGTAGTCGTCGGCCCCGAGATCGAGTCCTTTCACCTTGTCTTCAAGCGAATCTTTCGCCGAGACGATGATGACGCTGTCTTTCTTCTTCATCTTTTTCAGTTCCTCTAACAACGCCAGCCCGTTTCCTCCCGGTAGCATGATGTCCAGCACGATACAATCGTAGTCGTAATCGTAGATCTTGCGCAGGGCCTCCTGATAGTCCGCCGCACTTTCCACGACATAGCGTTCCTTTCCAAGCGAACAAACCATGATATCGCGCAATGAGTTCTCGTCTTCAACAATCAGTATTTTCATATCGGATTTAGAGTGTTTCTCTTTTTCATTTTCCATAGCTATATAGTTTTAATTCTGTCCGAAAGCAGACAGTTGGACAAATATAGGAAATAAAATCCGGTTAGCATGGACCGGCTTAGACTTATTACATTTTTCCGGGTTTCCCATGTTATGTTTTCGTTTCTTTGTCGTCATAATAGTAGAAATGGAACTCGAAACATTTAAAATAACCGTGCTGCCGCTCCGGGAGAAGTTGATCAATATTTCGTGGCGGATGATGGAGGATAGGTCGGATGCAGAGGATATCGTGCAGGAGACTTTTCTGAAATTGTGGCAGATTCGCGAGAAGCTGGACGGCTATAATAGTGTCGAGGCGCTGGCGGTACGGATCGCTAAGAACCTGGCACTGGACAAACTGAAACAGCTCCGGCCGGAAGGGACGGATATCACCTTGCTTTCGCTCGATTCGGGAGCGAGGAACCCGGCGGAAGAGCTGGAACAGCACGACACGGTGGCACGTGTACGCCAGCTGATAGGCCGGTTGCCTTCGCTACAGCAAACCATTATCCGGATGAAAGACGTCGAAGGGTATGAGTTGGCGGAGATAGCGGAGATAACAGGCACCCAGGTAGAAGCCGTCCGGGTGAATCTTTCGAGAGCCCGGAAAAAGATACGGGAACAGTTGATGAAGGAAATGTGATTTATAATTAATAATGTATGGAAAAGAGTAATCTACATATAGAAGAACTGTTGGAACGGTATTTCGAAGGTGAAACTTCTGCTGCGGAAGAACGGCTGATCCGTGCCTTTTTCGCTTCGGGAGAAGTGCCGGAGCATCTGGCGGCCTACAAACCCCTGTTCGCCTATTTTGACGAAGAAATAGGACGTGAAGCGGAATTGCAAAAGGGCGGGCCCGATTTGGAATCCGAATCCCTGTCCGTATCGCTCCGCCCCCGGAACAGGAAGCGTGCCGCTCTTTACATCCTTTCCGGTGTGGCAGCCTGCGTGCTGGCTCTGCTGAGTCTTACCCGCCTGCTGTACCCGGCCGATCCCTGTTTTTGTTCCGATAACTATGTCGTGATCAACGGCCGCTGCTATACCGACATCCATAAAGTCCGTTCACTGGCGATCGAAGCGTTGCAGGAGGTGGCCACTCCTGCCGATGACTATTTCCCGGAGATGGATAAGGATGAAGCGGACCGTCGGATAATAGATAATCAATTAAAAGAATTAGGTAGCCTTTTTAGTGAAGACGAATAAAAGAATATCAAGATGAAGCAGTTGAAATATACATTAGTTGTAATATTGGCAGCCTTGTTGCTGCTGCCAGCCGGTGCCGGAGCGGTCGAAGCGCAGAAGGACCTGAAGATACAGGATGTCTTTGCCCGCTACGGGAAGAAGAAGAATGTCACGATGGTGGAGCTTTCCAACGAAATGCTGGAAACGTACGGCATGACGCGCTACAAGAGCATTACGATCAAAAACGATCCGGAAGCGCTTCGCTTTACCCGCCAATGCCTGGAAGCCGACCAGCGGGGGGCGCGTAAGATCAAGGAGGTGACGGACGACGGGGGAGTGGTTTCCGCCTACTACCAGCTTCCGGGTAAAGATCCCGACGTGAACCGTTTTGTCCTCTTCAAAGTCAATTCCAAAGGGACGATCACGCTGGTCTACATCGAAGGCGAGCTGGACAGCGACGACCTGATCACCCTCTTATTTACCAAAAAAGATTTATAAACTGATAAACAAGAATAAAGATGAAAAGATTTCTATTGATCATAGCCGCATGCTTTCCTGCCATTGGATTGCTGGCTGCAGATGTTGAGCCGATGCCGGCCGATACCGTCATCCGGTTGGAAAACAAACGTATCGTTGTGAAGGACAACGGCGAACGGATGAAAGTGAAGGTGTACGAACTGACCGGAGAAGGCGATTCGATTGACAGCGAAATGGTCTTCGAGGGACATTACCGGGACGGGCAGAGCTACGAACGGCGCAAGCATATCAAGTCGATCAACATCCCGATCCCTTCTTGGGATAAGGATTTCGATCCGCACTGGGCAGGCTTCGGCATGGGGTTCGCCAACTTTTCAGGTAGCGACGGGATCAATGATATCGACGGCGTTTCGCTTCGTAGCGGAAACTCGCTTGAGTATAACCTGAACTTTATGGAGTTCAGTTTCCCTTTCTCACGGCATAGATGGGCGGTTGTGACAGGGGCAGGTATGCGTTGGAGCCGTTATCGGTTGGATATGAATGCGCATTTTCAGGAGGTGGACGGCGTCACACAGTTGGTCCCCGCTCCCGAAGGCATCGTCTATAATGCCAGCAAGTTGAATATCACCAGCCTGACGATTCCGGTCCTGTTCGAATGGCAGTCACCGAAGCATCGGCGCAAGTCTCCGCGTTTTTTTGTTTCCGGTGGTGTCGTAGGCGTGATTAAAACGATTTCTTCCTCCAGGATCGTCTATCATGATGCAGAGGGAGAAAAGCATAAGAGAAAGATGGACCGGGGTATGAACCTTCGTCCGGTAACGATGGATTTCCTTTTCCAGGCAGGTGTCGGCTGCATCGGTTTCTATGCCAAATATTCTCCCTTCGGCCTCTTTGAAAAAGACAAAGGCCCGAAAGTACACCCTGTTTCGCTGGGATTGCAGTTACATATCTGATGTTGTCCGAAATGATTGTCGTTCTGTAGGGGCAGGTTCTAAACCTGCCCCTACAGAACGACAAATATACACATTGTTGCAATCGGACGGGTTTAGAACCCGGCCCTACAGCGACACTCCTCCATGTTATATGCCGGCAAAGGCAACCCCGTAACCGGAATATTTTTTCGCTCGCGGGCGAAAAATGAAGGCGTGAAACGCGCGTATAAATCATCATTTATGGGGTTCACATTTCTCCCATTGGCACATTCTTCCTCAAAACGAATCTTATTGTCATCTATTACTTATTGTACGATTCACTAAAATACCTGTTGGTCCAAATCGAAACAGTAGCGCATCTAATTTGGTTTTCTACCCCATATATTTCAAATTACACTTGCGGGTAATATTTTTTAAGAAACTCGAAATAATGCAAAACGCTGGATAATAGATGCATACGAATATCTTTCTTTTTAGGAAACTTATTGTGCGATTTAACAATCAAAAAGACGGATTTTCCTTTGCCAAGAAATGAGGTTTTTGATGCGGTTTCGTACCCCCGTGTGGAGTGTTAATGCACCCACTGCCTGGAAGGTGAATAGCAACGGGACAGGCGGAGCCGCTTTTATTTTTGCTCTTCCGTACTGCTCCGATAGTATTCACAATTCCGAATATGAGAATGAAGGAGGACATTAAGGGCGGAGGGCAACAAATCGGCCTTTAATGTTGTTCTATTCCTGTATTAACAAATAAAGCACAAATAATTATGGCTGGAATAATGAACACATTATGGGACGAAAGTTCCGAACTGGAAGACGAAGGGCTTACTCCTCATTCTATCTTGTCGGACGATTACACTTCACCTTCCGATGATGAGAAGAAATTGGATGATGTGATCGATGATCTGAAAGAAGAAAACGAAATTATCGATGAATCATTGAAGATATCGGATAAGAAATGATCTTGTGGGAACCACTCCGTTTCTCTTTTGTTTTATAGCACTCTTTAATATATAAGGTAGGAAATTATTTTCTTACCTTATATACATATTGAAAATAAATCCCTACTTTTGTGCTCTAAAACATTAAAATAAACCCAACGAAGATGGCTGCAACAAAACGTATTAAACGTGCATTGGTATCGGTATACCATAAAGATGGATTAGATGAAATTTTAAAGAAGCTCCACCGCGAAGGTGTTAGTTTTGTGTCAACAGGTGGTACTCAGAAGTTTATAGAAGATTTGGGACTCCCTTGTGATGCTGTAGAGGAGCTGACCGGCTATCCCTCTATCCTGGGCGGACGTGTGAAGACGCTTCACCCGAAAGTGTTTGGCGGTATTTTGAACCGTCGCGATAACGAAGGCGACAAGGCTCAGATCGCCCAATATGAAATTCCTGAAATTGACCTCGTGATTGTCGACCTGTATCCGTTCGAGGAAACAGTTGCTTCCGGTGCGGAAGAACAGGCAATTATCGAAAAGATAGATATAGGCGGTATTTCTCTTATCCGTGCCGCCGCAAAGAACTTCAAAGATGTTGTGATCGTTGCATCCAAAGCTCAGTATCAGCCGTTGATGCAGTTGCTGAACGAGAAAGGTGCGGAAACTTCTATCGAAGACCGTAAATGGTTTGCCAAAGAAGCGTTTGCCGTTTCTTCTGGCTACGATTCTGCAATCTTCAATTACTTCGACGATCGCCAGGGTTCGCACTTCCGCGCTACCGTAGACGATCCTATGAACCTGCGTTACGGTGAGAACCCGCACCAGGCTGCTAAATTCTTTGGCAAATTCAATAATATGTTCGACCAGTTGCATGGTAAGGAAATCTCTTACAACAACCTGCTCGATATCGACGCTGCCGTAAACCTGATCGACGAATTCGACGAACTGACATTTGCCATCCTGAAACATAACAATGCCTGTGGCATCGCATCCCGCGGTAACGTGGTGGAAGCATGGAAAGATGCTCTGGCCGGCGACCCGGTATCTGCTTTCGGAGGTATCCTGATCACCAACACGACTGTAAACAAGGAAGTGGCAGAGGAAATCAATAAGATCTTCTTCGAAGTGATTATCGCCCCGGCTTACGATGCCGATGCCCTTGAAGTACTGAAACAAAAGAAAAACCGTATCATATTGATCCGAAAGGAGTGCAAGACTTGTCCGATGCAGTTCCGTTCACTGCTGAACGGCGTGCTGATGCAGGAAAAGGACCTTAGCATTCAGGGGGAAGCCGATCTGGAACCGATGACGGAAAAGAAACCGACGGCTCCGGAAGTGGAAGACCTGTTGTTCGCCAACAAGATCGTGAAGAACAGCAAGTCCAACGCGATCACGCTGGTAAAGAACAAACAGCTTTGCGCAAGCGGTATCGGACAGACTTCACGTGTGGATTCTCTGAAACAAGCCATTGAGAAGGCTGCTTCATTCAATTTCGACCTGAATGGCGCCGTTATGGCTTCGGATGCGTTTTTCCCGTTTGCCGACTGTGTGGAAATAGCCGCTAAGGCCGGTATCACTGCCGTTATCCAGCCGGGAGGTTCTATTAACGACAAGCTGTCCGTTGATTATTGCAACGAACATGGCTTGGCTATGGTTAAGACGGGTGTCCGTCACTTTAAACACTAATTGAAATATTTATGATTTATGATTTATAGTTGATTGGGGTTTCGGTCTGTTTGTGAATCATAAGTTTATAGGTTATAAATCATAAATGATAAATCAGAAATCAAAAAAATGGGATTATTTTCTTTCACACAAGAATTGGCAATGGACCTGGGGACTGCCAATACCATTATTACCTGCAACGATAAGATGGTAGTGGATGAGCCTTCCGTGATCGCTCTGGATGCTCGTTCGGAAAAAGTGTTGGCGGTAGGACGCCAGGCACGGGAGATGTACGAAAAGACCAATCCGAATATTCGTACGATCCGTCCGCTCCGCGAAGGTGTCATTGCCGACTTCTACGCTGCCGAGCAAATGATGCGTGGATTGATCAAAATGGCCAGCGGACGTAAACGCTGGTTCGCTCCTTCGCTCCGTATGGTGATCGGCATTCCGTCGGGTAGTACGGAAGTCGAAATCCGTGCCGTACGCGATTCTGCCGAACATGCCGGTGGCCGTGAAGTATATATGGTTTTCGAACCGATGGCTGCCGCTATCGGGGTGGGCATGGATGTGCTTGCTCCCGAAGGCAACATGATTGTCGATATAGGTGGCGGTACGACCGAGATCGCGGTGATTTCGCTGGGGGGTATCGTCTCCAACAAGTCTATCAAGATGGCGGGTGACGACCTGACGAACGATATCGTGGAATATATGCGCCGCCAGCATAATATACGCGTCAGCGAACGTATGGCGGAACGTATCAAGATCAACGTCGGCTCCGCTTTGAGTATCCTCGAAGACGCACCGGAGGACTTCGAAGTGTGCGGCCCGAACCAGATGACGGCTCTGCCGATGAAGGTGCCTGTTTCCTACCAGGAGATCGCGCATTGCCTGGATAAGTCGATCTCCAAGATTGAAGCTGCCGTTCTGAGCGCGTTGGAACAGACGCCTCCCGAATTGTATGCCGATATCGTGAAGAACGGTATCTATCTGGCCGGTGGCGGTGCTTTGCTGCGCGGTATCGACAAACGTTTGCGCGACAAGATGGGTATCGAGTTCCATGTGGCCGACGATCCTTTGCATGCAGTGGCAAGAGGTACGGGGATTGCGTTGAAGAACATCGACAAATTTAATTTCCTTATCCGGTAAATACAAGTTGAAAGTTGAGAGTTGAAAGTTGAAAGTAAACGGGTGGTGCACTTGCTGAATATTCAACTTTCAACTTTCAACTTTCAATTTTCAACTGATTATGCGTAAACTCCTGGATTTTTTAGTCAGAAAGAGGCATTGGTTCTTATTCATTTTGCTTGAGATCATATCGTTGACGCTGGTTTATCGCAATAATGCGTATCAGCGGAACATCATGTTCAGCTCGGCAAATGTAATAACCGGGCATATAGCTTCTGTCTCCGGCTTCGTCACTTCCTACCTGAACCTGCGTGAAATAAACCGGGAGCTCCTGGAGCGTAACGGGCAGCTCGAGATGGAGTTGCTCGAATTGCAGGATCAGTTGGAGATGATGCGGGCCGACACGGCTTTGTTTGCCGGTTTTGTATCTGACTCGACCGAACAGTTTCCGTATAGTTTTGTGATCGCCGATGTCGTAAACAACAGCGTTACGCATTTGTCCAATTATATCACGGTTAACAAAGGCCGTAAGGATGGAGTGGAGCCGGATATGGGAGTCGTGTCAGAACGGGGTGTCGTGGGAATCGTTTCGACGGTCTCCGACCATTTTTCCGTTGTGATCCCTTTGTTGAACCCGAAGTTCAAACTAAGTTGCAAGGTGTTGGGAAGCAGCTATTTCGGGACGTTGAGCTGGAACGGGCGTAGTGCGCGGTTTGCCAACCTGGACGAATTACCGCGCCATGTGGAGTTTGAGAAGGGAGACACGATCGTGACGAGCGGTTATTCTGCTATTTTCCCGTCCGGGATTATTGTGGGTAAAGTGGTGGATTTCGAGAAGCAGCATGATGATAATTTCTATTCGCTTGAAGTGGAGCTGGCAACAGATTTCCAAGCGCTGAACAACGTGCGTATCATAAAGAATTACCGTCAGGCGGAGCAAAAAAATACAGAACAGGAGGCAAAGAAGAATGATTAACAATCTACTGCGCGGTTTTATTTATTTTGTGGTGCTGGTGTTGGTACAGGTGTTGATCCTGAACAATATCCATTTCCTGCGTGTAGCTACCCCGTTTCTGTATCTTTATTTCATTTTGAAAATACCGGTGGGGACGTCACAAACGAATGTCGTGTTTTTCTCTTTCCTGATCGGATTGGTAATCGATATGTTTTCAAATACACCCGGAATGCATGCGTTTGCCTGCACGCTGGCCGGTTTTATCCGCCAGCCGTTGATCCAGTTGTTGATGGGAAAAGATCTGCCGGAGGGGATTTATCCTTCTTACAAGACGTTCGGCTACGGCGGCTTCTTCCGCTACACGCTGCTTTTTGTCGTGATCCATCATGTGGCCTTGTTTTTGATCGAGTCGCTGACGCTTTTCGACCCGCTGTTCCTGGCGATCCGCATTGCGGCGAGCGTGGTGACTACGACTTTACTGATTTGTACAATAGAAGCATTCAATATAGAGTCCCAGAAAAGTGGCGATTAATACGAAATATACTCTTGACAACAGGCGTTTCGTGATCGGTGGCGCTGTTGTTTTGCTGGTTCTCATCTTTATCATCCGTTTGTTTTTCCTGCAAGTGGTGGACAACGATTATAAAGCGTGGGCCGACAGTAATGCGTTCCAGAAAAAGACCTTGATCCCTTCCAGGGGCATCATTTATGACCGCAACGGGAAGTTGCTGGTCTATAATCAGCCTTCTTATGAAGTCATGCTGATCATGCGTGAGATCCAACCGTTCGATACGCTCGACTTCTGTAACATCCTTGGCATTACAAAAGAACTGTTTGTGAAACGCATAGCCGAGATTAAGAACAGGCGGCTGAATCCCGGCTATTCTTCCTATGTCCCGCAGGTGTTCATGAACCATCTTTCGGCACAAGAGTGCGGCGTTTTGCAGGAAAAGCTATATAAATTCCCCGGCTTTTATATTCAGAACCGGACGATCCGGGAATATGAATATTCTTATGGAGCCCATCTGTTAGGCAATATCGGGGAGGTAAACCGCGGGGATATCGAGAGAGATCCCTATTATGTGCAAGGGGATAATGCCGGACGTTCAGGTGTGGAACTCTCTTACGAAGAGGCTTTACGCGGTGTGAAGGGTGTGGAGATCCTGTTGCGCGATGCGCATGGACGCATAAAAGGACGGTATGAAGAAGGCCGCCACGATGTGGCCCCCGTGTCCGGAAAGAACCTGACGCTTTCGATCGATATGGATTTGCAGGCTTTGGGTGAAAAGCTGATGCAAAACAAGAGGGGGAGTATCGTCATGATCGAGCCGGAGACTGGCGAGGTGCTGTGCATGGTTTCTTCGCCTTCTTATGATCCGAGCCTGTTGGTCGGCCGTCAGCGGGGTAAGAACCACATCATGTTGTCTAAAAATTCGGATAAACCTTTGTTGGACCGTGCCATCATGGGCCGCTATCCGCCGGGATCGACTTTTAAGCCGACACAGGCATTGACTTTCCTACAGGAAGGGGTGATTACAACGGAGACGATGTACACCTGTGCACATGGATATACAGGAGCCCGTAACGGGAAACCGGCCTGCCACGGCCATGCCTCTCCGCTGAATGTGACGTATGCGCTGGCTACTTCCTGTAACTCCTTTTTCTGTTGGGGGCTGCGCGATATGATCGACAGCCGGCGGCGTTACCCCAATGTGGAAGAGGCGTTTGAGGTCTGGAAGAACTACCTGGTTTCTATGGGGTATGGCTATAAGTTGGGGATTGACCTGCCCGGTGAAAACAGAGGGTTCGTTCCGAATAGTGGATATTATGACAAATATTATCGAGGCCGCTGGAGTTCGAGTACGATCATCTCTATTGCCATCGGGCAGGGCGAAGTGTTAGCTACGCCCTTGCAGATTTGTAACCTGGCGGCGACCATCGCCAACCGTGGATATTTCATTACTCCGCATGTCGTAAAGGAGGTGCAGGATACTCCGCTGGATTCCCTTTACACGGAAAAACGGCATACGATGGTGGAACCCAGGAATTATGAAATCGTGGCCGAAGGTATGCGGAATGCCGTCATTGGAGGTACTTGCCGGGGGGCTGCTATTCCCGGTATCGAAGTTTGTGGTAAGACGGGTACGGCCGAGAACCCGCATGGGAAAGACCACTCGGCTTTTATCGGTTTCGCTCCGTATCAGAACCCGAAGGTTGCCGTCTGTGTCTATGTCGAGAATGGCGGTTTCGGTGCGACCTACGGTGTGCCGATCGGCAAGTTGATGATGGAGAAGTATCTGAAAGGTGAAATCTCGGAAGAAAACAAGCCGCTGGAAGAAATGATGTCGAATGCGGTTGTATCGCCAAACGTTTTATCTTTGCCGAATCGTGAGTTATAGGAAAACAGAAATATGGAAGACGGTTGACTGGCTGACGATCATCCTGTATGTGGTCTTGATCATTGCCGGTTGGTTCAGCATCTGCGGCGCCAGTTATGAGTTCGATAACGTGGGGCTGTTCGACCCGTCGGGCCGTCCTGGCTCCCAGTTGATGTGGATGGGGCTGTCGGTAGGGTTGATCTTTGTGATCCTGATGCTGGAAAGCGAGTTTTTTGATGTATTCGCCTATCTGATTTATGCCGGTATCATCGTGTTGCTGGTCGCGACGATCTTTCTGGCTCCCAATATAAAAGGTTCCCACTCTTGGCTCGTCTTGGGACCCGTCAGGTTGCAACCGGCTGAGTTTGCTAAGTTCGCGACGGCGCTTGCCGTCGCGAAGGTCATGAATACGTATGGCTTCAGGCTGACTACGCCCAAAAACTTTATCCTGGTATTGTCGCTTATATTCCTGCCGATGGTTTGCATTTTGTTGCAGCAGGAGACGGGATCGGCGTTGGTGTATCTGGCTTTTTTCCTGATGCTGTACCGCGAGGGAATGTCGGGATATATCCTTTTGTCGGGAGTCTGTGCGGTTGTCTTTTTTGTTGTCAGCATGAAATTCTCGGATGTGACGGCCGGAGCGACGGCGATGGGAGAGCTGCTTGTCTCTTCTCTGATCCTGTTGATCACCGTTATTCTGGTGCAGATCGAAAGGAAAGACAGTCGTGCGATATTGGGGATGCTGGTGGCTACGGTTCTCGCTTATCTGGGCGGTTATGCTGCTTCTTTCTTTATGGAGGTCGATTATTCGCTAATAGCGATCGGGTTGGTTCTGCTTGCCGCCTGCTATCTGATTTTTCTGTCGGTCCGTAATTGGGTCTGGCATTATGTGCTGATAGCTGTCTTTGCGTTGGGATCACTGGCTTTCATGTATTCGGTGGATTATGTGTTTACCGATATCCTGGAACCGCACCAGCAGATACGTATCAAAGTCTCGTTGGGATTGGAAGACGATCCGAGCGGCGCCGGCTACAACGTGAACCAGTCGAAGATCGCGATCGGTTCGGGCGGCCTTACCGGAAAAGGTTTCCTGAACGGCACGCAGACTAAATTGAAATATGTGCCTGAGCAAGATACCGACTTTATCTTTTGTACGGTAGGAGAGGAACAGGGGTTTGTCGGGGCTTCGGTGGTTTTGTTGTTGTTCGGTTTCCTGATCCTGCGCCTGATCGTACTGGCGGAGCGGCAAAGTTCCACGTTCAACCGGGTGTACGGCTATAGTGTCGCTTCCATCTTTTTCTTCCACTTAGCCATTAATATCGGGATGGTGACGGGGCTTACGCCTGTGATCGGCATTCCGTTGCCTTTCTTCAGCTACGGAGGTTCTTCTCTTTGGGGATTTACGATCCTGCTCTTCATCTTCCTTCGCCTGGATGCCTCCAGGAGGGAACGGTAGCAAGGGTGTAGTCGTACTTAGGTGTATGAGGCCGTTGTGTTTAGGTGTACGAGGTAGTTGTGCTTAGATGTACGAGGTCGTCGTACTGGGAAATACGGGCTGCCTTGATTGAAAGCAATATGCCCCGACAGTAAATGTTAACGGGAAGGGCGGACCGAGAACCCGATTTCCTGTATGCCTTTCAGGGCATCGTTTCGCATTCCCTGGCGGAAACTGAACGTATATTGTCCGGCATACGGGAATTTATATCGCGAATGGATGGGAAAACTGCTCTGATATAAGGATATGCCGTGCCCGTGCCATTTGCCGAACTCGTCGGCAAGCGTGCATTCGATCGTATCCCGGCGGAGCGGGCCGATCGGCCGCTCTTCGCTACAGAAAAGCCATAAGTTCTGATAAGGATACAAATTATTGTTCCTTACTTCCAGTGTCAGGTCGTAAGGAACAGATATGTCTTTCACCTCGAAGGTGAAATAATATTCCTTGTCCTTTTCCCACGTGATGTTGTTGATTGCCTGATACTGGTCGTACAAGGCTGGATTTTCGCAGGAAAAGAACAGGATGCAAGTCAATATGGCAATGATTCCTTTAAGCATCCGGCTTTGTGTCAGGCTTGCTTTCTGGTTTGGAGTCCGGCTTGGAATCCTGTTTGGCAGCAGGCTTGGCTTGTTGCTGAGGTTTGTCATTATTCGGTTGCTTATCGTTATTTACTCGGTTCGGACGCTGCCTGTTACGGTTGTTCTCCCGGTTATTTTCGCGGTTGTTGTCACGGTTCTCCCGCTCACGATTGTTCTCACGGTTGTTATTCTCGCGATTGTTATTCTCGCGGTTCCCGTTGTTGCGGTTACGGTTTCCGTTGCCGTTCTTGTTGCCGTTTCCTTTGCCGTTTTTATTTTCGTTACCGTTGTTGTTTGTCTTTTCTCCGTTGGAAGGCTTGTTATTCCCTTCGTTATTGGGGGTAGCTACGGCTTCTTTCGGCAGACTATCCTTACTATTGCCGTTGTTCTCTTTATTACCGTTGCCATTTCCGTTACGTTTCTTTTTCTTCTTTTTCAGGGAAGAATCGAAACGGGTGACACTGTCCTGCCCCAGGATATCCTGTGCATCGCGTTTAGGAGGCTGTGGCTTGGTATCGGCTTCGAGCGTGGCGGGTTTTGTCCCCTTCTTGTTCATGTTGATGACGTCGAAGGCGCGGTCCGCAGAGATCGTAACCAGATTGGCGGCGAACGATTTATCGGTTGAGTAAGTGATTTCCCGTTTGAAGATATCCGTTTTGAAGTGATAATAGGTATTGTCTTTCGTCTCCAGCACCATCTCGCGTGACGGCAGGCGCTTTTGCGCTTCCACATAGGCATCCACTTCATAGTTGATGCAGCATTTCAGCTTGGCGCATTGGCCGGCTAACTTTTGCGGGTTCATGGAGATGTCCTGATAGCGGGCCGCACCTGTGGCAACCGATACAAAGTTGGTCATCCAGCTTGAACAGCACAGCTCACGTCCGCAGGGGCCGATGCCGCCGATACGTCCGGCTTCCTGCCGGGCACCGATCTGTTTCATTTCGATACGGACGCGGAAGACTTCGGCGAGCACTTTGATCAGCTGGCGGAAGTCCACACGCTCGTCGGCAATGTAATAAAAGATCGCCTTGTTGCCGTCTCCCTGGTATTCCACGTCTCCGATCTTCATGTTCAACCCCAGGTCGGCAGCGATTTGGCGCGAACGGATCATCGTGGCATGTTCCTTACCCTTCGCCTCTTCGTATTTTTCGATATCGGTCGGTTTGGCTTTGCGATACACCTTCTTGGGTTCATTACCTTCGCCGGTGCGGATATTGTTCTTTTTCATCTGGAGAAGGACCAGTTTGCCGGTCAGCGTCACGGTTCCGATATCGTGTCCGGGGCTGGCTTCTACTGCAACCATATCTCCTTTTTCCAGTGGAATTTTAGAACTGTTGAGATAGTACCCTTTGCGGGTGTTCTTAAACTGGACTTCCACATAATCGGTTGCGTTTGCCGCATCGGGTACGTCGCAAAGCCAGTCATAGGTGTTCAGTTTATTATTTTGTATTTTACTGCATCCTTTTTTACCCATGCAGCAACTTCCTGTATTTAATTTAAAATCCATTTGTCTGGTATATATAATGTATTTATAGTGCGTACAATTACGCAAAAATAGTCAAAATATTTGGTTCGTAGCAAATGAAGAATGAATTATAAAGAGAAAGGGCAAAACAGAATGTTCTGTTTTGCCCTTTTCAATATCTTTACCAGTGCTGATTTACTTAACCAGACCGTGACTTTTAAATACTTTGTGAATGGCTTCCAGCGCATAGTCGAGCTGTTCGATCGTGTGGGTCGCCATCAGCGAGAAGCGGATCAACGTATCTTCAGGCGCAACGGCCGGAGATACTACCGGGTTTACGAAGATACCGGCTTCGAACAGTTCTTTTACGATCAAGAATGTCAGATCGTTGTTGCGGATAAACAACGGAATGATCGGTGTTGCCGTATGGCCGATTTCACAACCCATATTGCGGAAACCATCCAGTGCGTAGTGCGTCAGTTTCCACAGGTGCTCGATACGTTCCGGTTCGCTCAGCATGATATCGAGTGCAGCGCCGGCTGCTGCCGTAGCGGCTGGAGTATTACTTGCACTGAATATGTAAGAACGGGAGTTGTGTCGCAGATAGTTGATCGTTTCCTTGTCCGAAGCGATGAAACCGCCGATCGAAGCAAGCGACTTGCTGAATGTACCCATGATCAGATCCACATCGTTCGTTACGCCGAAGTGGTTGCAGGTCCCGCGACCGTGATCGCCCAGGACACCTAAGCCGTGAGCTTCGTCTACCATTACGCTAGCATTATATTTTTTAGCTAATGCAACGATTTCCGGTAATTTGGCAATGTCGCCTTCCATACTGAACACACCATCGATAACGATCAGCTTCACCTTGTCGGGCTCGCATTTCTGGAGCTGTTTTTCCAGCGACTCCATATCGTTATGTTTGTATTTCAGTTTGGTAGAGAAGGAAAGGCGGTGTCCTTCGATGATGGATGCATGGTCCAGTTCGTCCCAAAGGATATAATCTTCACGTCCTGTCAGGCAGGATACGACACCTAAGTTTACCTGGAATCCCGTAGAATAAACGATGGCATCTTCTTTTCCGACAAATTCGGCCAGACGTTTTTCCAACTGGATGTGCAAATCCAGCGTTCCGTTCAGGAAACGTGAACCGGCACAACCCGTACCATATTTCTTAATGGCATCAATTGCCGCCTCTTTTACTTTCGGATGGTTTGTCAGGCCTAAATAGGCGTTAGAACCAAACATCAGGACTTTTTTACCGCTGATCATTACTTCCGTATCCTGATCACTTTCAATCATTCTGAAGTATGGGTAAATTCCTGCGGCCATAGCCCGCTGAGGTGCATCGTACTTTGATAGTTTCTCTTGTAAAAGTTTCATATTATAATTAACAGAGAATGATTTTCTCGCTACGTTGTTATTCTAAAAGAACCCAGGTCCGCTTACTACATAATAACTATGTTTCGGCAAATCCAGCCGCAAAAGTAGTAAAAAAATAACTTATAGTGGCCGAAATGCTTTAAAAGTTTTACAAAAGCATTATTTTTGTCCTCTCAAAGTAAGTAACAGTAAAGAATGGAGGGACAAACAATCAACATACAAGCCATCATAAATCCGATATCGGGTGTTGGCTCGAAGAGAAAGATTCCGAAGATGATAGAACGTGCTTTCGAGGACGGGAATTGTCATGTGGAAATTTCTTTTACCGAATATCCCGGTCATGCCAGCGAACTGACGCGACAAGCCCTTGATAAAGGAGCCAATTGCGTGATAGCCGTCGGAGGAGACGGGACTGTAAATGAGATTGCCCGCGCCATGCTCCATTCGGATGCTGTGTTGGGGATCATCCCGAAAGGTTCCGGTAACGGCTTGGCGCGTGAATTGCATATCCCGATGGATGTGCGCCGGGCGGTCGACCTGATCGTAAAAGGACATATCTCGACAATCGACTGTTGCAAGGCGAACGGCCGTATTTTTTTCTGTACCTGCGGAGTCGGTTTTGATGCGGCTGTCAGCCAAAAGTTCGCGGGGGAGAAACGCCGCGGATCACTTACCTATATAAAGAATACGGTGGAGGAATATCTGAGTTACCAGCCCGAGCCTTATGAACTCCTGATCGATAACCAGACGATCAAGGAAAAGGCTTTTTTGGTGGCCTGCGGGAATGCTTCGCAGTATGGAAACAATGCGTTTATCGCTCCCCATGCCAATATCCAGGATGGTAAAATGGACATTACGATCCTTTCCCCTTTCGGTCCTCTGGATATCGCACCGTTGGCTATCCAGTTGTTTACAAAACAGATCGACCGCAACAGCAAGATCAAGACGTTTAAAGGAGAGGCCGTGACGATTATCCGCCAGAATCCGGGTGTCATGCACCTGGACGGCGAGCCGATCATGGCGGACAGCCGGATAGAAATCTCCGTTCTCCCTAAATCCTTGAATGTATTGACGCCGGAAACTGTTTCTTTTACGGAAGAGGTACAGAATCTGTTTGGTGAAGTAACCCGTTTCTTCGATAAGAAGCTTCCTTACATCTTCAGATAAAAATCTTTGGTGAGACCGATGTATTCGTCGGTATACCGATGCCTTGCAAGTTCGATGGCCAGCTGGCCGGAATATGCGGGAGATGCGGATGGTCCGGCTCCCAGTTCGGCTAACAGCCGTTTGGGTTGTGCGCCGGGCACGGGAAAGACGGCGATCTCTTTTGAAAGAGAGAGGTTTTCCCTTCTGATGCAATCCGCAAGGTGCTCTTTCCGGTCGTAGGGCAGGATGAGGGCGATGCGCCCACCGGGAGCGAGCAGCTTGCGGCTGTCTTGCAGCAGCGCTTCCAAGGTCAGCGTGTCGGTGTGGCGTGCCGTGTTCCGTTGCAGGTCCGGGCATTTCAGCGAATCGACAAAATAAGGGGGATTGGAAACAATCAGGTCATATTTGTGCGTTCCGGCATGTGCGAAATCGGCCAGGGCGGAATGTATGACATTTATTCGTCCGGCGAAGGGGGAGGATTCTGCATTCTCCTGTGCCTGCCGGCAAGCATCGGCATCAATGTCGATAGCGTCGATATCCGCCTTGCTGCGTTGTGCCAGCATCAGGGCGATCAGTCCGGTTCCGGTTCCGATGTCCAGTATGCGGTTACACGATTCCGTGCCGGCCCATGCGCCGAGCAGAACGCCGTCGGTTCCTACTTTCATCGCGCATTTATCATGACGGACGGTAAATTGTTTGAATTGAAAAAAGGGATTTGACATAGTAATTGACATTTGATAATTGACAATGGACTGAATAATTGTCCATTGTCAATTGTTCGGTGCAAAAGTAGTCAGATTTGAGTTAAATATAGTAACTTTGGCACGTTTATTGTATAAAGTAGAATTGCGGGCGATAAAGGAATATTCCGCAACGATGACAAATAATATATGAAGAAAGATAAAGTAACGATGTTTGCCGAGGAGTCGTACGACGACCTGGAAGATAATATTGGTATTGTAATGCCTATCCTCACAGATTGTGATGTTGATGAAGACTTTACCGGAGGAATGGAGAAGGTAGGAGAGGAGTTGCCTATTCTTCCGCTCCGGAATATGGTCTTGTTCCCCGGCGTAGCTATGCCGGTCATGATAGGACGCCCTAAATCTATGCGCCTGATCAAGGATGCAGCCCATAAGAAAAGCCTGATCGGAGTGGTTTGTCAGAAGGATATGAACACGGAAGATCCGAAGGAGGAAGATCTGTATACCACGGGAGTCGTAGCCGACATTGTCCGTGTACTGGAGATGCCGGACGGGTCGACAACCGTGATCCTGCAAGGTAAGAAACGCTTCCACCTGGAAGAGTTGTCTGCCGTCGATCCTTACTTGACCGGAAAGATCAAATTACTCGAAGACGTTATGCCGGACAAGACCGACCGTGAGTTCGAAGCGCTTATTTCGACTATCAAAGATTTGACTGTCAAGATGCTCGGAGCTGTCTCTGAACCTCCGCGCGACTTGATTTTCTCAATAAAGAATAATAATAATGTCATTTACACGATCAATTTCTCTTGCAGCAATGTCCCTAACGGATCGTCTGAAAAACAAGATTTGTTGTTGATCGGTAACTTGAAAGACCGTGCGTACCGTCTCCTGTTTATCCTGAACCGCGAGTATCAGCTGGTGGAACTGAAAACGTCCATCCAGATGAAGACACACGAAGATATCAACCAGCAACAGAAGGAATACTTCCTCCAGCAGCAGATCAAGACGATCCAGGAAGAGTTGGGCGGTAATATCAATGAACTGGAGATAAAGGAACTGCGCGAGAAGGCTGCCAAGAAGAAATGGTCGCCCGCTGTGGCCGAAACGTTTGAAAAAGAAGTGCGCAAGCTGGAACGCCTGCATCCGCAATCGCCGGATTTTTCGATCCAGACGCAATATGTGCAGACGATCATCAATTTGCCGTGGAACGAATGTAGCAAGGATAATTTCAATCTTGCTCATGCCCAGAAAGTCCTGGACCGCGATCACTACGGGTTGGAAAAGGTCAAAGAGCGTATCATCGAGCACCTGGCCGTGCTGAAACTGAAAGGGGATATGAAATCGCCCATCATCTGCCTGTATGGGCCTCCGGGAGTCGGTAAGACTTCATTGGGAAAATCGGTCGCAGAAGCCCTGCATCGCAAGTATGTCCGAGTTTCGTTGGGCGGCCTACACGACGAGGCGGAGATACGTGGCCACCGTCGTACCTATATCGGTGCGATGTCCGGACGTATTATCCAGAACCTCCAGAAGGCCGGAACTTCAAACCCTGTGTTCATCCTTGACGAAATAGACAAGGTGACGAATGACTTCAAGGGCGATCCTGCTTCCGCTTTGCTCGAGGTGTTGGACCCGGAGCAGAACAATGCTTTCCACGATAACTATCTGGATATTGATTATGACTTGAGCAAGGTGATGTTTATTGCGACCGCCAATAACTTGAATACGATCTCCCAGCCCTTGCTGGACCGTATGGAACTGATCGAGGTGAGTGGCTATATCATGGAAGAGAAAGTGGAAATCGCTGCCCGCCACTTGGTCCCGAAACAATTGGAGATCCACGGCCTGCCGAAAGGAAAGGTGAAGTTCCCGAAAAAGACGCTGCAAGCGATCATCGAGTCTTACACTCGTGAAAGCGGTGTGCGCGAGCTGGACAAAAAGATCGCCAAGATCATGCGTAAGCTGGCCCGCAAGATGGCGTCCGACGAGGTGCTTCCAGCGCAGATATGCCCTGAAGATTTGCACGATTACCTGGGAGCAGTCGAATATACCCGTGATAAATATCAGGGCAATGATTATGCAGGTGTCGTAACCGGCCTTGCCTGGACGGCTGTCGGCGGTGAGATCCTCTTTGTTGAATCCAGTTTGAGCAAAGGGAAAGGTTCAAAGCTCACTTTGACAGGTAATTTAGGTGATGTGATGAAAGAATCTGCCATGTTGGCACTCGAATATATCCATTCGCATGCCGGGCTGTTCGATATCGCTGAAGATATGTTTGAAAACTGGAATGTCCATATTCATGTGCCCGAAGGAGCGATACCGAAAGACGGTCCGAGCGCCGGCGTCACGATGGTGACTTCATTGGTGTCAGCCTTTACGCAACGTAAGGTGCGCAGCAACCTGGCCATGACGGGCGAGATCACGCTGCGTGGCAAAGTCCTCCCGGTGGGCGGCATCAAAGAAAAGATTCTGGCTGCAAAGCGTGCCGGAATCAAGGAACTGATCCTCTGCCAGGAGAATAAGAAAGATATTGAAGAGATCAAGCCGGACTATTTGAAAGGACTGACTTTCCACTATGTGGATGATATCCGCCAGGTGGTTGATCTGGCCTTATTGAATGAAAAAGTGGCTAATCCTTTGTTCTGAAGATAAATAGCGTTTCTATATATAAGCCCTGTAAAGGTGATGTGCCGAATGTAGGCAGCTCCTTTACAGGGCTTATTTTATGTCGGCTATATTCGGGAGTGGCATTGTACTTGAATTATATTCTATTTAAATGATATTTTTAGCAAAACAACCGGCATCCTTAATACGTTTGTCCTGTTGAAGGGAAAAACAAAATCAGGCAATCGTTTTTAGAAACAATTGCCTGATTTATAGGATTGAGCGGTAGGCGAGGCTCGAACTCGTGACCCTCAGCTTGGGAAGCTGATGCTCTACCAACTGAGCTACTACCGCGTTGGATGGTGCAAATGTATACAAATCTTTTATTTTTTAGTACCTTTGGCACAAAAATTTTAAAAGAATTTATAGTAATGGAAAAGCTTACGCTGATTAAGGTGGGAGGAAAGATTGTGGAAGAAGAAGAAACGCTCCGCAATCTGCTGAACGACTTCTCGCAGGTGGAAGGATATAAAGTGCTGGTTCATGGAGGCGGACGTTCCGCAACGAAACTGGCTGCACAGTTGGGTATCGAGAGTAAGATGGTAGGCGGACGCCGGATTACGGATGCGGATATGTTGAAAGTGGTTACGATGGTTTATGGAGGACTTGTCAATAAGAATATCGTCGCCGGCCTCCAGGCTTTAGGCATAAACGCGTTGGGACTGACCGGGGCGGATATGAATCTGATGCGGTCGGATAAACGCCCGGTAGGAGAGGTGGACTATGGCTTTGTCGGCGATGTGAAAGAGGTGAATGCAGATCTGCTGGCATCTCTGATTCATCAAGGCATTGTCCCGGTACTGGCTCCCCTTACACACGATAAACAAGGACATCTGTTGAATACCAACGCTGATACGATCGCAGGCGAAGCCGCCAAAGCCCTGGCTAAACATTTCGAAGTGACTTTGATGTTCTGCTTTGAAAAGAAAGGAGTTTTGAAGGATGAGAACGATGATGAAAGTGTAATCCCCGAAATAGACCGTACTGCTTTCAAGCAGTATGTAGAAGCAGGTGTGATTCAAGGGGGAATGATTCCTAAACTCGAAAATTCGTTTCAGGCAATCGAGGCCGGTGTTAAGCAGGTAATTATAACGCAGGCTTCGGATATTCATTTGGGAAAAGGTACACGTGTCTTTTGATATGTTACTAAATTTGTTGTAAATATTATGTTTTGCAACAAATTTAAACTGCAAAATGATAATAAGTAAAATAATTTACTATATTTGTGGTGTAAATAGTTTAAGTGTATTTTTGAAACGAACGTTGGGATACTGTGCAGGTTTGTTTTGGTAACTAATTTGCGAAGGAATATATAAACAATATACCTGTACAAAATAGAAGGGGGAGCTTGGGAGAGTTTCCCCTTTTCTGTTACCTTTGCTTCGTGTAATAAAAAGGCGATGGAAAATAGGAAAATAATGGTAAATATTCGGAACGTTGTAACTCGCTTGCCGGAACTGCGTTTTGACGAACCTCTTAACTGGATAATTGAAGAGGGACAACAATGGGCTGTCATAGGTCCGAACGGTGCAGGCAAGACGTTGATTGCTGACGTCATGCAACGTAAATTTGCATTGAAAGAAGGGGACGTTACTTTCGGATATGAGGGTAATGTCAGTAACTTGGTGAAAAGTATTGCGTTTAAAGATATTTATTCCCTGGCCGATTGCCGTAATTCTTATTATCAGCAACGCTGGCATTCGACTGAGACGGACGAAGTCCCTACAATAGAAGAAATATTAGATGAAGATGCGGGATCGGAAGATTATCATAAAGTGTTATCTCTGTTCGGTATAGAAGAGTTTCTGCCGAAGAAGCTAATTTTCCTGTCCAGTGGTGAATTGAGGAAGTTCTTGATTGTCCGTACATTGCTGAAGCGTCCCCGTGTCCTGATATTGGATAATCCGTTTATCGGGCTGGATGCTTCTTCAAGAAGAGTTCTGGTGGAGATGTTGCAGCAAATGACGAAGTTGAAAGGGGTTCAGGTGGTCTTATTGCTTTCTAATCCGGACGATATACCTGAAATGATAACGCATGTCTTACCGGTCAAGCAGCGCAGATGTCTTCCGGTTTGCAGCCGCGAAGAATTTCTGAAGCAGTCGGATCTGATTGCCGATTTGTTTCCATCCGAGGGAAAAGACGATTCCGAACGGAGCGGATTATTTTCACTTCCTGTCGAGGAGCGGAAAGAACCTTCCGCTCACCTCGTTACTTTCAGGATGGAACACGTTTCGATCAAATATGGTAGCCGTACGATCCTGAAAGAACTGGATTGGGAAGTGAAAAACGGGGAGAAGTGGGCGTTGTTCGGTCCGAACGGGGCCGGCAAATCGACGTTGTTGAGTTTGATTTATGCTGATAATCCGCAATCGTATGCCAACACGCTTTATCTTTTTGACCGGAAACGCGGTTCGGGAGAAAGTATCTGGGATATCAAGAAACGTATCGGATATGTTTCCCCGGAAATGCATCTTTTCTATATGGAGAATGTACCGGCATTGAATATTGTAGGTTCCGGCTTTTTTGACTCGATCGGGTTGTTCAGAAAATGTACGGAACAACAGCAGCAGGTTGCTTTGGCCTGGATGCGTGTGTTCGGTATCGAAGGGTTGAAAGACCGCTCTTTCCTTACGCTTTCTTCCGGTGAACAGCGGTTGGTGCTTCTGGCGCGTGCGTTTGTCAAAGATCCGGATCTGATCATTCTGGATGAGCCGTTGCACGGCTTGGATGTGAGCAATAAGAAGAAGGCGGCTGCCATTATCGAGCAGTTCTGTTCGCGTCCGGGGAAGACGCTGATTTATGTCACGCACTATCCGCATGAATTGCCTGCCTGTGTGGATAAACGTTTTGAATTGGTTAAACACGCTTAAGGATTTGTCTGATGAAATATAAACTTGTTGCCTTTTGGTTGATCGTTTTCGGAGCTTTGTTTACTTTCTTGCAAACGAGTTTCCAGTATCACTTTTACTATATAGAACAGAGCCAGCTGTTTTTGTTTTCCGAGGCGTATATTGGGAATAAACTGGTTCTGCCGGGCGGCTTTTCCATGTTGGTGGCGGAGTTCCTGGTGCAGTTCTTTATTCGGCCTTATATCGGACCGTTGGTTACTGCGGCCTTATTGACCGGTGTCGGGATTTGTACGGCAGGTATCGTGAAGCGGATTGCGCCGGCTTCGGGACTCTTTATCCTCTATGTTTTACCGGTTTTGGCTTTGCTGTTCATGCATTTTGATTTCAATTACCGGGTACAGGGCACTGTTTGCTATCTGATGATGACGGCTTTGCTTTGTGGGTATATGCGGATACGGAATGATCTTTTCCGTTTGGTTGCAGGTTGTGTGCTGGTTCCGGTCTTGTTCTGGCTGGCCGGATCGATAGCCGTGCTGTTTGCCGGGATGGCCTGCTTGTTCGAGGGGTTACAGAAGACGCCTAAATGGTACATCTCGTTAATCGGGGTTGCGGAAGTATTGTTAATGGGCATCGGAACGGTTTATTTATCTTTGATGGGTGAATATAGGTGGGTTTTCGGACCGGATCTGTATTATCATTATACGCTTCATCCTAAAGAGATTATTTATTATTCCTGGATTTGTCTGCCTTTGGTTTTCCTTGTCGCTTTCTTTTTGCGGAATAGAAAAGGTCTGTCCGGAAAGAAATTATTTGCGGGGATCAGCTGTGTTGTCCAATTGGCTATGATCGGTATTGTTTTGTGGTGGGGAATCCCCAAATATAGTGATGCAAAGACGTTAAGGCTGAAGAAACTGGATTATTTTGCCCGTACGGAACAATGGGACAAGACGATAGAAGAGTGTAAAGGGAAACTGACTAATTTCTTATATATGTGCCATTTGAATATGGCATTAGCTAACAAGGGAGAACTTTCGGACAAAATGTTCAACTTCGACCAGCGGGGGCCGCAGGGGTTGCTTGTGCAATGGAATAAATCGGAAAATATATCCTGTATGCTTAGTGATATCTATTTTACGATGGGAGCGACCGCATCGTCCCAGGAAATGGCTTTTGAAGGTTATGTGAGTGCGATGGAGGATGGCAATCCGCGTATGTTGAAAAGACTGGTGCAGACGAATCTGATTTATGGCACGTATCCCATTGCAGAAAAATATATCTCGATACTTGAGAAAACGTATGCATATCGGGATTGGGCCGAATCACAGCGCAAATATCTTTATAATGACCAAGCCGTCGAAAGCGATCCCGTATTGGGAACCCGCAGGCGGATGTTGCCGGACCGGAATTCATTGGCAATGATAGATGGATTGACCGGAGACCTGGAGCTCTTTTTGGAAAAGGGACCGGCCAACTCTGCTGCTTTGCAGTATTTGGGCGCGATGTATTTACTGGCTAAAAATCTGGAAGGGTTTAAAGTACTGATGGAGAAATATTACGGGACGGAGTTCTTGCCCGCATTGCCTGTGCATTTTCAAGAAGCCGTAATTGTGATGTCTGAAAAAGAACCGGACTATTGGAAACGTTTCAATATCTCCGAAACGATTGTAGCCCGCTTTGCCGACTATAAAAAGCAGGTGCTTGCGAACCGTAATAACAGTGCTCTTGCCGGGCTGTTGAATCGGTCGTACGGAAACACCTATTGGTTTTACTTTATGTTTAAATGATGCGTAAGAACATGGAAAGAAAGAATATATATGTATTGATGCTGGCAGCTATGTTGTCTTGCTCCGACTCGGTGAAGGTGAGCCGGACATTGGATGAAGTGCCTGTCATTTTCCCTGATTATAACGGTGTGGTAATTCCTCCTAACATTGCTCCCCTGAATTTTGCTTTGAATGATCAGAATGCCGAATCGCGTGCTGTCTTTTCTTTTGAAGGGTTACAATTCGAGGTGATAGGGAAAAAAGGAAGCTTTACGATTCCTTCTTCCAAGTGGAAGAAACTCTTGGAATCGGCTGCCGGTAAGTCCATACAAGTAACGGTCCGGATGAAACAAGGCAATGAGTGGGTGGCCTATTCTCCTTTGACCATCCAAATTGCTCCGGAAAAAGTAGATTCTTATCTGGCTTACCGCCTGATCGATCCGGGATATGAGTTGTGGAACAAGATGGGAATTTATCAGCGGAATCTGGAAAGTTATACGCAAACTCCAATTATTGAAAATAAGATGAGTGGTAACAATTGTGTGAATTGCCATTCGTTTTGCATGCAGAATCCGGATAAGATGTTGTTCCATATGCGTGAGACTTTTCCAGGAACGATCCTGGTCGATGGCGATAAGGTTGAAAAGCTGAATACTAAAACGAAGGAAACGATTTCTTCTTTGGTTTACCCTTCCTGGCATCCTTCGGGCAAATATGTGGCTTTTTCTGTAAATACAACCAAGCAGGCATTCCATTTGAATGACAAAAATAGGGTGGAGGTGTATGACGAGGCTTCCGATGTCGTGGTGTACGATGTGGAAAAGCACGAGATTGTAACGGCTTCAAACATCTTCTCGAAAGATGCTTTTGAGACATTTCCAACTTTCTCGCCTGACGGGAAGACTCTTTATTTCTGTACGGCAGAAGCACGGCCTATTCCGCAGGAATACTCGGAAGTCAAATATAATCTTTGCTCCGTTTCCTTTGATCCGGCGACACGTGCTTTCGGGACGCAGGTCGACACGCTTTATAATGCAAAGAGTGGCGGAATGAGTGCCTCCTTCCCGCGCGTTTCGCCTGACGGACGTTACCTTTTATATACGTTATCCGGTTATGGAAACTTTTCGATCTGGCATAAAGATGCGGATTTGTATATGACGGATCTTCAGACTGGCACGAGCCATCCTCTGACGGAAGTGAATAGCGACGATGTGGAAAGCTATCATTCATGGAGCAGCAACAGCCGTTGGTTTGTTTTCAGTAGCCGGAGGATAGACGGTTTATATACACGTCCGTATATTGCTTATGTGGGCGAGGATGGCAAAGTAGGCAAGCCGTTCCTTCTGCCTCAGAAGGATACTGATTTCTATCATTCTTTTATGAAGTCGTTCAATATACCCGAATTTATAACCGGAAAGGTAAAAGTGCAAGGCCGGGTGCTGGCTATTAAGGCGAAGAGCGATAAGGGAAAGGATGTCAGGTTTGCCCGATAATAGAAATGTCCTTGGAAGAGAAATTGACCACTCCATCAGCAACAGCTATCAGATAACTAATTTGACGGGATGCCAAAGTGGCGATTATATTGATGAAAAGCAGACTCAATTGTCCAATTAAGCTATTGAACGCCTCATATATTACTAATAAGATGTAAGATAAATTGCTGCTATCAATAGTAAAACAATAAAAAAAGAGGCCGATATACTGAATAACGGCCTCTTTCTCATTTAAAAATTATTTTTAGAAGTATCCTTCATTCTGTTTGATATTAGGATTGACGTCGATTTCAGCTTGTGGTATTGCTAAAATTGTACGATAATCCTGATAGCTCGGAGAAATAAGGTCCGTATTATTCAGGAAGTGGTAACCGCCCTGGCGAGTAACTGTTATGCCTAAACGCATAATGTCATAGAAACGATGACCTTCCATTACTAATTCCTTACGTCTTTCTTTCAATACCAATGCTTCGGTAGCAGTAACATCTGCAGCACCCGGTATAGCGCGTTTGATGATAGCGTTCAAATACTTATTGGCACTTGCCTGGTCTACTGAAGATTTTTTCAATGCAGCTTCTGCAGCAATCAGATAGATATCAGATAATCTGATTACACGAATATTGTTTACGGCTGCTTTACCTCCGATGCCAGGGTATTTGTTCATATAGGTACGACCTTCTATGGTTGTGGCACTTAACAAATTGCGACGGATATCATCCTGGTTTTCGTTGATAAGATCTTCAAATTCTTTCGTGATGGAAATCGCTGCATATCCTTTGGGATCGATAACATAACCAAACATTTCCCGGTTACCGGCGTCCAAATCCGAAATTTCCAGATCGAATACTGATTCGGAAGAATATCTTGCAGACCATGAAGCAACGTAGTCTTCTGTTTTCAACAAAGAGTAAGGTGAATTGTTTATTACATCTTCAGCATAAGAAAATGCTTTTTCCCAATCTCTTTTATAAAGATTGACACGTGCAAGCAATCCTTTTACTGCCCAGCTGTTGAAACGGCCGTTTTTTACTTCCGTTCCGATATATTTCAATGCCTCTTCCAAATCAGTAATAACCATTTCATATCCCTGTGCAACAGTTGAACGGGCAGGAAGGTCGTCTGCTCCCAGTACTTCTTTCACTAATACGATGCCCGGAGTTTCACCATTTTCCACAAAATACGGTTTAGCGTATGTGATCAGCAAATCAAAATGGCACAGTGCACGCAGAGCTAATGCTTCTCCTTTTGCATTATTAAGTTCATCTCCGGCAGGAAGATCTCCTGTTTCAATAGCATTCAACAATACATTTGCACGGTTGATGATTGCATACGGATAGCTCCACAACTCTTCAGGCGAGTTATTCTGCCGGTGAGTGAAGCGATAATATGTATCCGTTCTTAAACCACCGGAGGTTAATGTTTGAACATCTTCTCCGCCTACTTCTGCACGTGCTACGAAATCGCAGCCGTAGTAACTGTCATCTTTTAGTTCGTAATATGCACCGTTAAGTGCAGTTTCCACATCTTGTAAAGTCGTGATTGCATCTGTACTGACCAATGAATCTGAAGGGAAAGTATCCAGATATCCATCACAAGATGTAAATGTCACCGAAGTAATTGCTGCAGCAACAAATATAGATTTTATGTTTATTCTATTCATCGTTGTTATTTTTTATAGTAAAACGAATTCCGGATTACAATCCGATTTCAATACCAAATGTTACTGATTTTAAGTTGGGTAATGCCCAGGTAGCAGTTCCTTTGATCGGTTGTTCCGGATCAATGTTTTTGTAGGCGGCCCATGTCAGCAGGTTATTACCGGAAGCAAAAATTCTGACATTTCTCATTCCGGCTGCTTGCATCCATTTGGAAGGCAAATTGTAAGATAAAGTAACAGTCTTCAAACGAAGATGATTCGAACTTACCATATGTCTTGAACTTCCGTAACGTGCATACTGATAGCTGTTGATACGTCTGGGGACATTTGTGATATCACCCGGTTTCTGCCATCTGTCTAACTGTTGGATACCAATGGATTGGTATGGTGTTTCACCGTCAGTGTCTGTGTACAGCAATGCAGGGTCGTCCATAATGTGCCCACCCAGAGAGAATGAGAACAAAGCATTCAGATCCAATCCTTTCCAAGAAAGGCTGTTTCTCCAACCTCCTGTTACCACAGGATCAGGCTTGCCAATGATAACACGCTGTGCTTGTGACGGATCTTTTGTCAGATCGCGATTGATTGTTCCGTCTTCGTTTTTTGTGTTCAGCACCCATTGTTCTTCACCTGTTTGAGGGTCTACACCTGCCCATTCACGGCTCCACCATGAATAATAAGATTCACCTTCTCTTAAGATCGTAGTTTCGTCGATAATATCTTTTCCTCCATACAGTTTGCTGACTTTGTTTCTGTTATGAGACAAAACGATACCTGTAGACCATTTTACTGCCGTTTCGTTGAATACGTCATAGTTTACGTCCAATTCCACACCGCGGTTGTTCATCGCACCAACATTTTTCAATGTGTTTTTGAAACCGGTGGTCATAGAAACCGGGACATCCTGGAGCAGGTCTTTTGTTTCACGATTATAATAATCGAATGCAATGCTTAAGCGATTAAACAGTCTGGCATCAAAACCGATATTGAAGTTCTGGTTCTTTTCCCATCCAAGGTCAGGATTCGGAATTGTAGTAGGAGCAGAACCCGGCTGATCCTGATAGTTGTAACCATAACCGAACAGGCTTAAATGAGAATAGAATTTAGAGGGAAGCGTTCCGTTCACACCATAAGAAACTCTCACTTTTAAATCGTCAACGTAAGTCAGATCTTTCATAAAAGCTTCCTGGCTCAATCTCCATGCTCCGGAAACAGACCAGAAATTACCCCAACGTTTGTTAGCTCCTAATCTTGAGCTACCGTCACGACGGTAATTGGCTGATACGTAATATTTGCCATCATAATCATAATTAATACGGGAGAGTAAAGATAACAGGTGATCTTCGCTATATCCCGAAGCTGCTGTCTTCGGTTCAGAGGTGTTGATCAATTCGGGAAGTTTGTCATGCGGATAGTTGGCACCAACAGCCTGAACATACTGTTCCTTTCTGTCATCCACATCCCAACCTACCAAAACATCCAGGTTATGTTTATCGGCAAATGTATTTGTATAATTCAAAACCGTTGAAGAATAAATATTATGATGCTGATACGGATATTTAATCATCAAACCTTTATAAGCTTCACCGTTATTAGAGTTCATAGGCCAATAAGTCGTTGACTGATTATCGATATAGTCATAACTTAATGTTTCTTTGATAGTCAGGCCTTCAATGATTTTATAGGAAGCCCATAAAGAATTGGAACTTCTCAACACTTCAGATGTGTTTTTATCCAATCCCTGGTCTTTAAGCGGGTTTGGAACGTTTAATGCGTCCAATGGAAAACCTTCATAGAAAGAGCCGTCTTCATTATAGATAGGGAGGTTAGGAATAGCATACCAATTCTTTACAAAATAAGCGTTTGCATAAGCTGTACCTTCAGAAGCTACTTCTGATTTTTGTTTTGAGAATGAGATATTAGCTCCCATCTGCATTTTTCCATCTTTGGACTTATGAGTCACATTCACTCTACCGGTAAAACCTTCCATACCGGTATTGTTTATCATACCATCTTCGGTTTTGTAGTTTAAAGAAGCAAAAAAGCTTGTTTGCTCACTACCACCTTGTGCCGAAAATTCATAATTCTGATTAAATGCCGTTTTTTTGAATAACGCATCTTCCCAGTTCGAATACTTGTCTCTCAAAGGGGCGAATGTATCGGCTCCATCTTGTGCATAAGCTCTTGCTTCCTCTTCGGACATATCTTTATACAGGATGCCTTCGTTGTAGTAAGCTTCATAAGTAAGTTCATGCTGCTGTTCGCCCGAAACGGTTTCTCTGTTTTTAACGGCCCAATCGGAGAATCCCCAGTTTGCTTTGAAATTAATCTGGGTTTTACCTTCTTTACCTCTCTTTGTCGTGATCAGGATAACACCATTTGCAGCACGTGAACCATATAATGAAGCAGCTGCAGCATCTTTTAATACCGTAATATTTTCAATGTCGCTTGGATTGATTGAAGACATAATATTAAAAGCTTTAGAGTCACCACTCACCCCTGATACGGCGATATCTCCAGATACAACAGGTACACCGTCGATTACATAAAGAGGTTCATTTGTTGCGTTCATTGAACCTGTACCGCGAATACGAATGCTTAAACCTGCACCCGGCTGACCGCTACTTGAATTGACTGTCAGACCAGTTGTAGCGCCTTGCAAGGCTTGTTCAAAAGATGTAACAGGAACATCTTTTAATATTTTCTCTGTATTCACAGATGATGCTGCCCCGGTAAAAGATGATTTCTTTGCAGTACCGTATGCAACAACCATAACCTCATCAAGCATCTGATTATCACTCTCCAACTTCACATATAAAGTCGGCTTAACTCCGATTTCCAAAGGCTTCATACCTACAAAGGAAATTACCAGAGTCTTTGCAGAACTTGGTACATCCAGAGAGAATGCACCATTAAAATCTGTTACCGTACCTATAGTCGTACCTTTAACAACTATAGATGCACCAATGATGGGCTCATTGTCATCCGCCGAAATAACAGTACCTGTTACTTTCGTCGTCTGAGCGTTGGCCATCCCAATACCTAATAATAGGCAGAATAAAAGGAAAGTTAACCTTTTCATAGACACACTTTTTTTGTTTAACTTATAAATAACTAATTTGCACTATCTGTTTTTTATACACACAAGCAATGTATAAATATTCCTAAGAGATCGCAAATGTAATAATAAATTTATTATAACAACTAAAAACTAATAGGATTTTATAAAAAAGGGGATGATAATTAACAATGGATCATGCTAAATCGATATTTTTGATTGAACCCTTATGGAATGTCTTAAATTTTGCCTCTTTTAAAATTATCTATTTTTAACCTCTCGTCTGAGCATCGTTTTTGGGCGATTCTAAGGGGTGAAAACATACCCTGGGTCTACGAGGGTAGAAAATAATTACAGGCTGATAAAGATTTGTGGATTTTTCTGTTGGAAATTTTAAACAGTTCATTCTTCCCGACTTCGTCAATGCGTTACTCTAATCAGGTATTGATGCCAGACAGTCCAAAAAGAAGCTTGATGGCAATGTGCTTTAGAGTAACCGCGTCAAAATCAGATCTTGAAAAAGATCAAGCCCGCTATGACAGAACAACAAAAGACAACGACATTACGATCCATGACGGAACTATCTAATTTATCGTCAATATGAGTATTTTCTATCTATTTGTATTATCTCAGGCGTTTTTACTGACACGCATATTCCTGTTTTTATGCTTTTCAGCCTGAAGTCCGCTTGTTTTTGCACTCTTTCCGGAAAATCATCTAAATGATTTTTAAAATGATCTCAATGGTTTTCCAAAATCATTGGGATGTTTCAGGCAAATCATCGGGATGAAATTGAGAAATGATCTCGATGATTTTGCCGGACGAACTGAAACAAAGGGAAAAAAGAGGGTAAAAAGGCTTCCAAAAGGCCTTTGAAAGCTGTTTTAACACCTCGCAGCCTTTGCTATAAAGACCTTTTGTGATTGACTTTTTGACTGGAATCCATCCTTTTTACTAACGCGTCAATTTATTCTTCTACACTATTCCGGTTTTCCGGCGACAAAAAGCAACTTTCCGGCAGCCTTGTTAACAAAATGACAATCGCAAACACCCTCTCCTTCCCCTATTTATAACCATTAGCCCCAATGGTGGCATACAGACAATTCTCAGGATGGCAAGTCTGGCATTTTGACAAATTTGAATCATTATTTAGATAGTTCAGTTTTTCTTCAAAACAAAGCTTATTGTTATCTTTGGCTTATTGTAATCTATGTTCCCAACCAAATAAACGGAAAGATTTTAAAACAAA